>VMHT01090947.1_pt1 | contig 42489 bp, 43 predicted proteins | sample 4693611 | NCBI WGS metagenome assembly VMHT01 (sample SAMN12280063, study PRJNA550983) | marine metagenome | isolation source: seawater sampled from same location over 5 years 0.02-0.2 micron viral filtrate | place: USA: collected off the coast of southern California halfway between the port... ...
CACATGAATCGTTTGTATTCCCAGAGGAAGTATTACCCAGAGGAAATGCATTATGATTCAATCGTTAGGGTTCTTACTACTTCGATTATCAATAGGTATCATGCTTATCCATCATGGATATGAAAAACTTGATAGTATTGAGAACTTTGCTGACGCTTTTGTCCGTCCCCTCCATCTACCATTCCCAATCGTCCTATCTTACATCGCAGCATTCTCTGAGATCTTTGGAAGTTGGTTGGTTATCTTTGGACTCGGCACTCGCCTGGGTGCCTTGGCAATCTTGGGAACGGTTTCTTTTGGAATCTATCACGCCATTATGACATCAGGTCTAAATATCTACCTACTAGAACTCTTAGTTCTTTACTGGGGAGGTTGTGCCTGCATTGTTCTCAATGGTGGGGGTAATTTCTCAATAGATTATCTCATAAAACGACAGATAACTTTTAATAAGGGTTCTTCTTATTAAAACTTTAACCCTTAATCTTTAAAAGGATATGATTAAATCAATCTTCAGTATTATGTTTGCTGCTCTAATGTGGGTGCAAGTCCCACAGTGGAGTGACGATTGGTCTAAGTGTGCAGTGGATGTACCAGACACAGCATGTCATTGGTACATCACAGCACCCGATAGCACCATGGGTGAAGGATTTAGTTGGGCAAATGCTCCATGGTTCTCTGTTGAAGGTCTCCGAGACATTGGAGAACTTCATAACACAGTTCAATCTCTTCAAGGAGCATGATGAATAACTTTGAAGTCTTTCTTTATTTTGTATGCTTCTCCTTGATTGGTGGTGCTGCGTTTGCAATGATGTGGAGTAACATTCAATCTATTAACATAGAGATGAGCACTCCTCCTAAACCACGTCATCCAGAGGCACCTGCCCCTGGCGAAGAGGTAATGTATGTTGATATGACAAGAGAACGTTTGGAGGACCTTTACAAGGGAGAAAAATCTGATATATAATGGGCATAGCAATCGCCAATAAATGAAAATCTTCCTTGATACTGCTGACACCGATGTAATTGAAAAATATTTCTCCACGGGATTAGTTGATGGTGTCACAACTAATCCCACTCTTATTATGAAGAGTGGCAAAAACCCAGAAAATGTCTATCAAAAGATCAAAGACATTGGGGTAAAAGATATAAGTATGGAGGTCATGGGATCTGACCTTGAGATGTACGATGAAGGCATTCGTCTGTATGAAAAGTTTGGTGACGTATGCACAGTCAAAGTTCCCTGTACACGCGAGGGTCTAATCGTCTGTAAGCGACTCTCAGAGCAAGGTATTAAGGTCAACGTCACATTGATCTTCTGCGCTTCTCAAGCGGTCCTAGCAGCGAAGGCAGGGGCAACCTACGTCTCTCCTTTTGTAGGACGCTTGGACGACCAATCAGTGGCAGGTTTGGAGGTTGTCAGATCCATCTCCGAGTTGTATCATATTCACGGGGTCAGAACTCAGGTTCTTTCTGCTTCGATTCGTAGTGTGCAACGTGCTATCAGGTCATGGTATAATGGTGCTGATATCTGCACGATGCCACCAAAGGTATTCGACCAAATGTATGATCACATCCTTACTGATAAAGGTATGGAAATTTTTGATAATGATTGGAAGGAGGTTCAGAAGTGACGTTCACAGTCTATTCAAAAGATGGTTGCCCCTATTGCACCAAGGTAGAACAAGTTTTAAAACTTGCAGAACTAAAGCATGTCATATATAAACTTGATAGGGATTACACCCGTGAAGAATTTTATGGCAAGTTTGGAGTAGGATCTACCTTCCCCAAAGTTATAAGTGATGACAAAATTATTGGAGGGTGCACCGAAACTGTAAAATATTTGCGGGAGAACAAGTTGGTTTAATGTCATCACTTAACTTGTACGAAACATACACAGATGTAGAGAAGGCAATCGACCTTGCCTTTGATGGTCACTTTGTGTTAAAGTTCTATGACTATCTTAAAATTAAACAAGTAAAAAAAGTTGAGATCGAAGAGTTTATTGAGAGCTCCACTGCTAAAGAACTAAGTGATTTGGTAGTGGAGTTAAACGATTACCTTGAGGGTGGTAGTGATAATATGCACAAACAACTCCGAGAGGGGTATGGGCATATTCCAAAACCACAGGCAAGGAAGATAAAAAATTATCTTAATGAAATTTTAGAAGACGCCTTGAGGTACAACCATGATAGAAGGAGAGGCAGAAGAAAAAAAGAAACTAAATAATCACAATTCCCACATCAATCGTGGGGTTGAGTTGCTACTACGCAACAGGAGGAGGAAACCAGAACCGCCCAAAACTTTTCAGGTAAAGTTCGGTAAGATGGTATCTCTCTTCCGCAGAGAAATTGTTTTCCATCTTAACTTCTATCTGGATATAAGAAAGAAATAGTCTCTGGAGGACAAAAAAATGTTGGCAGTAACCCTCACTATTGGAACATTAGTTTCCGTTATGATGTTTTTTGTTGGAGGTATGGTAGGATGGCTTGCGAAAGAACATGTCTACAATACTCAACCGGTGTATACTCACCCAGAGATGTTTGACGAAAACGGTAATGTTTTGCCCGATGAAATTTTAGCAGTACGATTTGAAAACGATTATGACGACCACGAAGAAGACGACAACTAAAAGAAACTTTAGTGTGAAGGCAAATAAACTTCCTGCTAATCCATTTCAACATGAAATCCTTGAGTTAACAGACAAGCAAAGATCAAAAGCAAAGAGAGTTGAAATTCTCAAAGAGTATGGAAACGATGCACTGAAAGCACTTTTCATTTGGAATTTTGATGACAGCGTAATCTCTTTGCTCCCTGATGGTCATGTCCCTTACAAAGAGAATGAAGTTCCTGTTGGCACCGACCACACTAGTCTTCGTAGAGAATACAAACAACTCTTTCACTTTGTAAAAGGTGGTAATGACGGATTGAGTTCTCTCCGTAGAGAGACTATGTTCATTCAAATGCTGGAAGGATTGCATCCAATGGAGGCAGAACTTCTTTGTTTGGTCAAGGACAAGAACCTTGGATCTAAGTATAAGATTACAAAAGAAATGGTAGTAGAAGCATACCCGGACATCAATTGGGGAGGACGGTCTTGATGGCAAATCAATTAGGAGAAGCACCAGTGACTCATGAGTGGTCGGCAGAAGAGAAAGAATCTATGATTCAATCTTACAGTTGTAATCTCATTGCTGAGCGAGCCACTCCTGAGCAAATCAAAGATAAAACTCTACCCACTGACACTTTGCAGGTTCAGTATGAACTCGATGATAAGATTTATACTGACTTGTGTAGAGGCAAGAGGGTAGATGTTTTTAATCTTTACTATGATAAGTTTGGAAAGGGTGCACTAATTCTTATTGATTGGGCACATGGAACAGTTAATCCCAAGATATGGGGATACAAAGCACCAGATAAAAAGAAAAGAAAATGAAAGAAGAACATCTTAGAGATCAAATCAACGACTTGATTAGAGATGAAATCCAAGAGGTGATTAATGATTATGTTGATACTAGAGACTCAACAAAGAGTAGTGGTCTTGGATTCGTTGAAGAAAAAGATGAATTAAAAGTATCAATATCTAATCAAGAGATCAACAAAATCATAAAAGAATATAAGAAAATTAAAAAGAGTGATAGATCAAATCTCTCGCATATCAAAAAGTTAGGACTTGTCGATAAGCACGGAAGACCCCTATGAAAGATCTAGTAACCATCTATTCAAACGGCAATCAAGAATGTGATCGTGTTATATCGTTGATTGAAAGAATGGGAAAGAACTATCAAGTGTATCGATTGAATAATGACTTCAATCAAAGAGCATTTGAGCAGGAGTTCGGCAAGGGAACAGAATATCCTCAGATTGCCATTGGATATAGACACATCGGTAACTTGAAAGAGACCTTGCAACATTTGCAGGCAGAAGGAGAATTCTGTAAAGCCTGATACGAAGACACTTGACTAAATAATGTATGAGGTCTATAATAAGACCTGACGTTCATCCCGCTTTAGGGTGGGACGCAAGTAAGTCGCGGAACGGAGCGTTCATCCCATGATAGATTTACTTCTATATGCTACACTTAGTTGTCAAGATGCTGAAGCAATTATGCTCAGGATCACTAAGAACCAAACCGTACCACCTTTGGTAAAGGTTGAGTTGGTTGAGACCGTAAGGGAAGCAACCGAACCTGAGTGTTACTGGGACGCACACGACTGAAGGAACGGGGATTAAAAACCCTAACTTCAGGAGACTGACAAATGAACACACTAAACATCATCAGAAAGCAGATCAACAAAGCATCTGCTTTGCATGACGCACGTATTAGTCACACCTCATATCGTGGTGTTGAGTATTCGACACGTTGTGTAGAATCAAAGGAAACCCATGGCACATTCTGCTATCGCGGTCGTACCTACGTGAAGTGATATGGAAGCACTACAAGTCGCCGGGATCATATCCCTAAGTTCTGTAGCATTCCTTTCACTAATATACGGAGAGATTAAAGTTCTTTCCAAATGATACACAGGGAGGTTAACTACCTCCCTTTTTTATTAACTATTACCAGACTTCATTAAGTTAGCATACGCTGACTAAATAATTACAGAATTAAAGGAAAAAGCCTATGCACTGATTCGTTTCTTCCTTATTATTTGTACTGTACGGAGAGTGATTTATGCACAATCTTATTTCTCGCAATCAACTAGCAGAATGGGATCTCTTTGAGAAAACATCCAACCCAAGAGAATCAGATCTGGTAAATGATTATTTTGACTGCTTGATTGAATGCGACGAAGACCAACAAACTTGCAAACGAGTATGTAAAAAACTTTTAGTTTAAAAAGGCGGGGGTTTCCACCCCCGTTTTTTTATGGTATAATGTAGGGCAAGCGATATCACCATATGGAAAAAGACAAACTTAAGTTGATCGTCCGAAACCTAGAGTTGCTTGTAGAGGCTTTGAAATCAGAAGTCTACTCCGATGTTAAAGCATATGAATACGAAAACATCGCATCACACCTAACAGATTACGACGAAGTTTATGACGAAGGAGACGATGACGGATACCCCGATTAAATTGATTAGCGTCAGTCCAGACGCAGAAAAGCACATGGCATATTGTGCTCGTGTAAGTAATCCAAACAACCAAGACAATGAAAAGTTTGCTGGTCTGCTGAAGTATTGTATCAAGCATCAACACTGGAGCATCTTTGAGCAAGCATATCTGACTCTGGAGATCAATACTTCTAGAGCAATCGCAGCTCAAATACTGAGGCATCGTTCGTTCACATATCAAGAGTTCTCGCAACGCTACGCTGACTCTAGTGCTTTGATGGAAGGTAAGATTCCTCTGCCAGATCTGAGGCGGCAGGACACTACTAATCGTCAGAAGTCTATTGATGATCTTGATCCTTTCGTTAGACAGAAGTATGAGATTTGGATGGAGCATCACTTCAAACAAACTCTAGATGTTTACCAGGACATGTTAGATAATGGCGTGGCAAAGGAATGTGCAAGAATGATTTTGCCACTCGCTTGTCCCACCAGAATCTACATGACGGGTTCAGTTCGTTCGTGGATTCACTATATTGATCTTCGCACTGGACACGGAACGCAGAAGGAACACATGGAAATTGCTGAGGGTTGTAAGAAAATCTTCATTGAACAATTCCCTATGGTTGCTGAAGCACTTGAATGGTAATAAATATTTACATCTAAAGGAGGTCTAACATTGCCAACATATCCTGTTATTAATAGAGAAACTGGAGAGAAAAAAGAACTCTCCATGACAATGAAAGCATATGATGAATGGAGGAAAGAGAATCTTAGTTGGGACAAAGACTGGCAGGCAGGTGTCGCTGGTGTAGGAGAAGTGGGAGAAATGCACTTGAAGGGTGAAGCCAACTCAAGTGGATGGAACGAAATCCTAGACAGAGCATCCAGACAACCTGGTGCAAACGTTCGTAAAAATCGCGATTACAGTTTCTAAATGCCTAGAAGAAAAAAGAACTCTGATCAACCCATTGGAGTTGGTCTAACTGTTAAACAAATGAAGAGAAAGAAACCCATCAACTCAGACTTGATTCGGGAAATTGATCCACTAACTGAGAATCAAAAACTTCTCTTTGAAGCATATGAAAACGATAAGAATGTCGTTGCATATGGTGCAGCAGGAACGGGTAAAACCTTTATCACTCTATGGAATGCACTGCAAGACGTGCTTGATGAGAATACGCCTTATGAAAAAATTTATATCGTAAGGTCTCTTGTTGCCACCAGAGAAATTGGTTTCCTTCCTGGAGACCATGAGGATAAGTCAGCACTTTTCCAAATTCCATATAAGAATATGGTTAAGTATATGTTTACGCTCCCCACAGACGTAGACTTTGAAATGCTGTATGGTAACCTAAAGACTCAAGGAACTATTAGTTTCTGGTCTACCTCATTCATTCGTGGTACGACCCTTGATAAATCCATTATCATTGTTGATGAATTTCAAAACTTGAATTTCCATGAACTTGATAGTATAATTACGAGGGTAGGTGAAGACACCAAAATTATGTTCTGTGGTGATGCTACTCAAACTGACTTGACCAAGCAGAATGAGAGAAATGGCATCATGGATTTTATGAGAATACTACGAGTCATGCCATCAGTCGAAATGATTGAGTTTGGCGTTGATGATATTGTACGTTCAGGTCTTTGTAAAGAATATCTACTTGCTAAACTTGATTTGAATTTATGAATTTTACTCATTGTAATTATCTTGGTGACCTTGAACTCAATAAGAAAGAAAAGAATGGCATCCGTCTCTACAATCTTCCGAATGGAGAGTGGGTGCCTTCTATCACATCTGTAACTTCTTTCTATAACAGACAAATCTTTGTCAAGTGGAGAGCACGGGTTGGTATTGAAGAAGCAAATCGCATTACAAAGAAAGCAACCACACGAGGAACAGACTTCCACGAAGCGGTTGAACTTTATATGCTGAATAAAGAAATTAACTGGAATGAGTTTAGACCTCTAACCAAGTTCATGCTTCATCATGCCACACCATACCTAGACCGCATAAATAACATACACGCTATAGAAAGAACTCTGTTCTCAGAGTATCTTGGTTTAGCAGGTAGGGTTGACTGCATCGCTGAATATGAAGGAGAACTTGCAGTCATCGATTTTAAGACTTCAGAAAAAATAAAACCCGAAGAGTGGTTGGAAAACTATTTCGTCCAAGAAATGTTTTATGCCACTGCTTACTACGAACTGACCGGCATTCCCGTCAAAAAACTAATCACCATCATGGTTACTCCTGGTGGTGAAGTTAAAGTATTTGACAAAAGAAATAAAGGAGACTATATTAAATTGCTAGTAAGGTATATTAAAGAATTTGTACATCACAATACTGGGTCAAAAGATGGAGAATGAACTAGAAAAGGCATTTGAGAGCAAGTTCTTTTGCCCATCTCGTTTCGCGCAAGAGATTGAAACACTTGTGCAAAAGCATAAAGGTATGAGCTACATCGATGCCATCGTGCATTTCTGTGAACTTAATTCCATTGATTTAAACTCTGTTCCTAAATTGATTTCAAAACCATTGAAGGAAAAGATCAAATATGAAGCAATGGAACTGAACTTTTTGAAGAAGACCTCTCGCGCAAAATTGGTCTTTTAATTTCAAAAGGGGGCGAAAAAATTTCCGCCAAAAAATTGACCCTATTACTTTTTTATGATGCCATTTGATGCCTACAGATGTTACTTGTCAATGAAGAACCACTTCACCAAGGACAAGTATGATTACCACAAGTATCGTGGCAAGAGTCGTGCGACTGTTCAATCTTTCTATAAAAGAAAAGATAGATTCTGGTTTGAGAAGTTGGCAAGAAACAAATCAGACCAAGAGGTGGTTGAATTTTTTGTATCTAACTTTATCAACTGTACTGATCCAGGGAAACTTTGGATTGGTGAAATGATTAAGGATGGTGAGGGTAGATACACAGAGTGGAAGAAAAGAAATCAATCACTATCATATGTCTTCAAGGAAGAAACTGAATTTATTTTCAGTGATAGTAACTTTGATTCTATGTTTGCCATGGATGGCACACGACATCCGCAAATTCTAAAAGAATATCTTAGAAAAAATATATCAGTTGAAACTCTAGTCATCCTGGATAAGATTCTAGGATTTAGAGAAAACTTTGATTCCCATCTCAAAGACCCAGTGTGGGAAACCGTCAGCATGAGAATGAAAAAATATTCTCCTTTTCTAAATATTGATGTACAACGTTATAAAAAAATTCTTAAGCAGGTAGTCCTATGAGTTTCTTTGACTCTGAAATTGTTAGGTCAGAGATGACTAAAATTAGTGAACTCCAAGATGAGGTCTATGGAAAGTTTATGCACTTTCCATACATGAGTGATGATGACAAATTAGAGCAAGTTTCTAATTTGGAAAAACTCATAGAAAAACAGAAAATTCTTTACGCTCGATTGTCTTTATCTGATGACCCAGATGCAATTGAAATGAGAGAAAGAATCACTGACTCTGCACAAATGATGGGTCTTCCCAAAGATGTTGATATGAATACTGTATTCAATAATATGTCAGAGATGCTCAACGTTATGAGAAAACAACTTGACAGTGATACCTGAGTATAGTATGATAGCGTCGTACACACAAGCCAAATCCAACTAATCCGATTAATCCTATGTCTTTCGCAAATCTTAAAAAGCAATCTGGTCTTGGTTCTCTCACCTCTAAACTGGTGAAAGAAGTTGAGAAGATGAATAATACTGGTGGCGGTGGTGATGACCGTCTGTGGAAACCAGAAGTAGATAAAACTGGTAATGGTTTTGCAGTCATCCGTTTCCTCCCTGCCCCTGAAGGAGAAGACCTTCCTTGGGCAAAGATGTACACCCATGCTTTCCAAAGCACTGGTGGATGGTACATCGAAAACTCCCTGACTACTATTGGTCAGAAGGACCCTGTTTCAGAGCACAACAGTCAACTTTGGAACTCTGGTGTCGAATCTGACAAAGAGATTGCACGTAAGCAAAAGCGTAAACTGTCCTACTATGCCAACATCTATGTTGTGCAGGACAAATCAAATCCTCAGAACGAAGGTAAAGTCTTCCTCTATAAGTTTGGTAAGAAGATCTTTGATAAGATCATGGAAGCAATGCAACCTGAGTTTGAGGACGAGACTCCTATCAACCCCTTTGACTTCTGGGAAGGTGCTAACTTCAAACTGAAGATCGTTCGTAAGGATGGTTACTGGAACTACGACAAGTCTGAGTTTGATCGTGTATCACCTCTGCTTGACGATGATGATGCACTGGAAGCACTGTGGAAGAAGCAGTATTCTCTTGCTGCTTTGACTGCACCTGACCAGTTTAAAACCTATGAGCAACTGCAGAATCGTCTGCAACTTGTCCTGGGTCAGAAGTCTATTCGTCCTACACTTGATGAGGAAGTGCGAGAAGAGGACAATGATCGTGGATCATTCAAACCCAACTTCCCTCTCCAGCAAGAGACACCCAAACCTGCTCCTGTTGTATCTAAGGATGAGGACGAGGATGATGCACTGTCTTACTTCCAGCGTCTTGCTGATGAATGAGACACTGGTCTTATGAGAGAGCGTGTCTTACGCTCCTTGTAGTCGCTACTTATTATGCTCTAATATTTAAATAATATTATTGATACAGTCTGATATTATCACCACGCTTAAGGGTTTCACTCACATACTGGGTGGAACCCTCTTTATATTGCATCATTTCTTCTAAGTCATCGAAGACGATGTTAAGGTATTTTGGTTTAAGAATATTGATTATTCTCTTTCTATTATTTAATCTCTCTTCGTAAGTATAGTTGGTGATGGGTGTTGCTACATTAGAAATAGTAATTTCTTTTTGTAATCTATCATCATAGAAAGTTACACCTTGATTGTTATCAACTTGTAATCCTGCAGGAAAAATAATTGTTCCATTACTATCTCTCACTTCTACTGATTCATAATGATGAACTCCATTGAATAAAGTATTAGCAGCTGTCCCTGCAAAAACATCAAGGTATTTTTCTTCAGTGTATGCATCAAAAGCCTCTTGGTCTAAGGGCCACTCTTCATAAACATTGATAATGTTGTTAGAGAGTAATACAACCCAATCTAATGTGGAGTCTCCATAAACCTCAAAGGCAACATTGTCTGGGCGATCATTACCTGTGACCGTATACTTTTCAAAGAAAGTTGATTCGGTGGTGAGGTCCTCTCTTAACTTTCCTTTTTTAAATAAATTTTTGACCGTAACATAATCAGATATACTCCTTCCATCAGAAGTAGTATTGACATATTCAAAGTCAGGTAGATTGCGGAAGTAAGGATTTGCCATTTTAGAAACCTAATTCTGTGTCAGGTGTATTTTGTGAATTACCATAATCATCATTGAATACTGGTTCAAGTTCTTGGAAACTCATGGTAATTTGATATGAAATCATCTTGCCATCACGGAAAGTTGCATAGTTTCCTTCCGGTGTATAATTGACAGTCATATTCTTTAATGCACATTCTTTGAATCTATTTAAGAATGGATGGTCTCCACCATCATGGATGTATCTAATTTTAAAAGTATGTGGTGATTTAATAAACAAATTAGATGCTGATCTAATTGGTGCCATACCTTGCTTAAAGAATCTAATAATTCTAATAATTTCATCTGCTTCTTTGACACTTCTTGCAGACATTTTAAATGTAAAATCAAATGGTCTTAGTGTTGGTTTTTGGAATAACAGTTCGAGGTTTGGATTAAGAATTGCACCAGTTGTTCTCGTTAAAAGACCCTGAACTCCTGCTGCATCTCCAGCGATTGTTGTTTGTAATGCAGTTTTTACATCAGGAGCACTTTCAGCTACTTTTGCCAGAGCGTCTTTAGCTGCTGCAGCAGCACCTGTAAAACCCTCACCAATTCCTTGCATTGCTATCTGCGCTAAGGCAGCTTGAACGGGAGTTATAGTGCCTTCACCCCAGGAAGCACCTGTTGTATCAGTAATACCATTAGGTATTGGTAAGAAAACTCTTCCGATTATATTTCCATTCTCTCCTTCCCTAAACTGCTGCTGTCTTGGTGGAGATCCAAAATTAGAATTATCGAGACCAGGTGCCACGTATCTAATCATATTAAATTGCATTTTATCTTGTTTTGAATCTCTTAAATTCAATGGATATGTTAATGCACCAGATCCTCCAATACCTGGAAATTTATCTCTTGTCCCTGCATTCTCAGATATACTTTTACTTGTGCCAAATTGTGGAGGTTGTGGTCCTGGTTCTGTATTTCTATTTCCATCTGTTGGAGTGGGACCGGTTGGTGGGGGAACTGGATCTTTGGTCTCCGTATTTTTTTCACTTTCAATTAGGGTTGTCCTATCCGCAGGCAGAATAGATTCATCACCTCTTACTCTATCTGCTACTGTCTTATCAACGTCTTTCTTAATGGCAGATCCCGGTATGTTAAGATCTTTTTGTAAACCAGCGCCAGCAACACCTTCCATGGTGGGAAACTGAGGGTCTGAAAATGAATATGATGCTCCACCATCAGTAGAGACTGCAGCAGGTTGATATGTTCCGTTCTTTTCAATATAGAGAACTCTCTTAGACCCAGTTACTGCTCCGCTACTATTTTTTACTGGATATACAACAGACCTATGATAGATACGAGTCCCTGATTTAACAACTCTACTTCCTCTTCTTACTTGACCTATCATACTAGAAGTTTTATTAGGAACAATAGGCGCAGGACTCCCCTCATTGATGAAGGTTTCAGTGTTAGTATACTGAGCAGCACCTGACTCTACTTCTTCTCTTGTCCCTGCTTTAAACTCTGGCATTAGAGATGGTTTTTATTTATTTAGTTATGAACTTTGCATATGGTATTGCAAGTAGATCATCTAGTTCATTTCGTTGCACAATGTAAACTTGTCCGACAAGTTCTGCCCAAGTATATGCCCTAGACTCTCCCCAGTGGTAATTAATGGCACGAAATCCCCATGGAAAAATATCAGTGACTGCAACTAAAGGATGCTGATCATATGTAATTCCTGGAGTTTTTGCATTATATACAAAGGTACAATACATACCAACATCTGGAATAGGAGTGACCGTATCCTTTAGAGTTTCCATGATTTCTTCCATCATTTCCTCTTGGTCATTAGTCGCATTATTAATTTGATTTCCTTCTAAACGGTTCATTTAATTCCTAGTTCATTCTCGGTTATGATTTTGAACTCAACACGATTATCAGCACAGAACTCTTTTGCTGCTTTCCACTTTGCTTGATTGACTGCATACATCTGACACTCATAGATGTATGATTTGGTTTGCCTCTTTCGTTTCTTTGGTGGTGCAGTTTGCTTCTTTGGTTTGACCTCAATTACATATGTCTTAACCTTACCAGTTGACTCCTTGACTTTAATCAAGTAATCTGGGTAATATCTATGGACACGATTATCAACTGGTGACACATAGGGGATACTGAACTCTTCAGATGCCCATGATACAATACTTTTATTTAAGTCACACCATTTACAAAAACGTCTCTCCCAACTACTTCTACAAATGATATTGTTTGGATTGCCTTGATACTTCTCAGGATATGATGGTTTATATCTGCTTTTGATACTTTCTCCCATTTCTCTTATACATAATATATAAGGTCAAAAAGTATTTATAAATGCCTCAACCACTAGGTATTAGACAAATTAAAAGCAAGTTGTTGAGTCCTGCACTCACCTCTCTATACTATGTACAGATTCCTTTGCCGAGCACTGGTCCTCTGAACCTTGCTTACTTCAATAGTGCTGGTGTGCCAATCGACCAGGACAGATTAAATTTGATGTGTTGCGAAACTGTGTTGCCTGGATCTAGACTTGCAACATTAGAATTAAATAATGATCGCACTGGTGTGACAGAGAAGCACGCACATAGGAAGATATATGATGATAGAATTGACTTGACATTCTATGTCAATGCAGAAAACTATATGCCAATTAGATTCTTTGAGACGTGGATAAATTATATTACTCAACAAAGCACGGCGAGGGTAGAAGGAAGACCAGGAGCACTAGATAAAGATTATTTCTATAGATTTGAATACCCAGATACGTACATGTCTGATAGTGGAATGAGAATTACTAAGTTTGAAAAAAGTTCTTTCGGCACATCTGGTAATAATTTTCTAAGTTTTCTTGGACAACAACCAAAATCAGCAGGACAACTAACATATACTTTTATCAGAGCATTTCCTCTTTCTATAGCATCAATGCCTGTATCATATGATCAGTCTAATCTTTTGAAGTGCATTGTCTCAATGTCATACGTCAGATATGTCGTTGATGGTTCTAATCCACCTGTGACTGCTGGGTCCATTCCTGGTGGTCAAAGTGATTCTAGCAGAGCAACAGATACATCTTTCCCTCCACAGATACTGACTGGTAACGGTCAAGCTATTAATGCAGCAGCAGCACAATTTAATGCAACTAGTAATGCTATTAGTGCCGAAGCACGGGCAAGAGGTGTCACAGCAGCACCTATTTCCCTTGGTGGGCAATTCGCATCGGAATCAAGAGTTTTCTGATTACCCCATAAATAATCATACTGAAATCTTTATAAGATATTATGCCTTTACCAAAAATTGCGACTCCCACATATGAACTTGAGTTGCCATCCACAGGACAAACGATTACTTATAGACCCTTCCTTGTAAAAGAAGAAAAGGTTTTGGTGATTGCATTAGAAAGTGAGGATACAAAACAAATCACTAATGCAATTAAAACAGTCATCAAAAACTGTATCACAACAAGAGGTGTCAAGGTAGAGCAACTTCCTACTTTTGATATTGAATACTTGTTCCTTAATATCAGGGGTAAGTCAGTTGGTGAAGAAATTGATGTAAACATTATGTGCCCTGATGATGAGGAGACACAAGTCTCTGTGAAGATTAACCTTGATGATATTGAAGTAATTAAAAGTAAAGAGCATATCAATCAGATTAAGATTGATAAAAAAATTATGATGGAAATGAAGTATCCATCACTTGATCAGTTCATTAAAAACAATTTTGATTTTGCTGATAACAGTGCCATGGATCAATCATTTGAATTGATCGCATCTTGTATTGATAAAATCTATACTGAGGATGATGTTTGGGTCGCTGCAGATTGCACTAAGAAAGAGGTAAATGAGTTCCTTGAATCAATGAACTCCTCACAGTTCAAAGACATAGAAAAGTTCTTTGAAACTATGCCAAAACTTTCTCATACAGTCAAGGTAACGAATCCAAATACTAAGGTCGAAAGTGAGGTAGTCTTAGAGGGATTAGCGTCTTTTTTCGCGTAGCAATGATCCACATGGATCTCATTAGTTATTTCAAACTCAACTTTGCCTTGATGCAGTATCATAAATACTCTTTGACCGAGATTGAAAATATGATGCCTTGGGAACGAGATATCTATGTCGGGTTATTGCAATACCACCTTGAAGAAGAAAAACTAAAACAGCAGCAGTCACATGGATCTTGATGATCTCCTTAAATCCATAAGAGAAGAAGGTAAGGGTGGAAAGATCGTCCCTGCAAAATTTCTTGGTGAGGATAGATACGAGAAATATAAAGAGGAACTTGCTGCACAAGGATCCATTGGTGGAGAGCAACTTACACCAGAAGAAAGAAAGGAAGGATTTAAAAAGAGAAACGATAAGATAGGGTTTGAGAAGTTCATCAATAAAGTATTAGCAAAGAAAAAATCTGCAACGGTAGCACCAACTGGTAGTAGAGGATTACCTCGTTCGGGTGCTATTGTAAAGGCACCTGGTGGTGCAATGCAGAAGTTTATACAATCACCTGTGGGTGAAAGCACTGAGAAAATTGTAGAGGAGATTAACCAGAAACTTGATGACCTCATCGCTACGATTAGAGAGGAGCAAAAGTTAGAAGGGAAATCATTAGAGAAAGAAAGAGTATCCGCAGAAAGAGATAAGAGAAGTAAGGCAGAGAATAAATTAGAAAAAGGATTTACTGTATTAAAGAAATCTGCAGAGAAGATATTAAAACCAGTTAAGGGTATTTTTGATAGGGTATTTGATTTTATTAAAAAAATAATACTCGGCAATGTCTTAATGAAGATCATTGATTGGTTTGCTGATGATGAAAATCAAGGTAAAATAAAAACAATATTCAGATTTATTGAGGACTTCTGGCCTGCTCTTACTGCTGCGGTTCTTTTATTTGGGACTAGTTTTGGTGGCATTGTCAGAGGTCTGATAGGAACTGTTGTCAAACTAACAGTAGGACTTGTTAAATTAATTCCAAGATTTGCAAAGTTCTTTATGACTCCTTTGGGTGCAGCACTGGGTCTAGGTGCACTTGCTGCTGGTGGCGCATTCGTGGCTTCACAGCAGAATGAAAAGAGAAGATCAGAGTTAGATGCCGAAGACGATGATTCTGTTGTAACACCAACGGAGACAAGAGAGGAAGGTCAGACGCCTGGTGCATCGCAGTTGATGCAAGAATCAATTCTTCAACGTGGCATGGGTGGCGGTTTCAATAAAGGTGGATTCGTTGGTGGTGGCGGTCCAAACAGTGACACTGTTCCTGCGATGCTGTCTCCAGGTGAGTTTGTGATGAGCAGAGGTGCAGTTCAAAGATATGGAACATCAGCACTTGAGTCCATGAACTCTGTGGGTGGAGGAACAAACGTACCTGTAATTAATCAGTCCTTCACAACCTATGCTAAGGGTGGTGGAATGATGCCTTATAGTACAGTGAATAATGTCAACAAGTCACAACTTCAAAAAAGATCTAAAGAACAGAAAAAATTAACACACACGGTTAAAGCACCGAAGATGCCAAATATGATGGGTCCAATTTTAGCAATGGATCCTATTCTTGGACTGAGTGGCGGTGGTGGTGGCATCAATGCTTTAACTGAACAATCAAAAGTTGGAAGTATAGGTGCTGTTCTTGGTGGTATGTTTGGTGCCTTTAAGAAAAAAGAAATTGATCCTCAAAATATCTTGTTTGATGAGGGTGATCTCTACCAAGATAATAGAGTTATGATGAGTCCTGGTCAGCAGAGATCTAAGAAAAACATGAGTGTATCTCAGGATCAAATTCAAAGGACACCGATTGGACCACCAACAAAACCAAAACCACAGGTTGAATTCTTACCGTTAGGGTCTGGTGGTGCTAATGGACAGAGTGCACAGGTAGCACCAACTGAATCTCAAATACCATCTTTCAGTGCATCCACTAGTGGGTCTGGTAATAAAATGCAGACACTGGGTATAGGATAATATGGCAAAATTATTACCACCAGTATCCAAGGGAGGTTCCCTCGCAAAAGTTTCTAAACCAACCACGGGTGGTATGTCATCACCTCTTGCTAGTGGTTTTTTAAATACTAAAAAGAAAGTTATAACCCTTGATACCCTGTTCAAAGATAGAGTAGACAGAGAGAAAAAAAGTCAATCTGTAAAAGCAAAACTTAAAGAGAGAGAACAGAGAGGTGCAAAGGAAACTAATTTAGAGAAACAACCAACTCAAAAAGAAGCAAAGAAAAAGTCAACTAAAACTCCTGGGGTTAGTTTTTTAGATAAGGTTAAGAACTTTATTGGAAAAATAATATTAGGATTTTTTGTAACCAGACTGGTTGACTCTGCTAATGATCCAAAGATTGGATCTTTCTTAGATGGTGCTGCTGCAGCAGGTGATTTTATTATTGATTTTGGTGGTAAAATTTTTGATGGTCTTGTCACCTTCCTTGACTTTGGATATGGCATGTATGATGGTCTTAAGAAAAACGTCGGTGATTTATTTGGAGATGAAGGAGTAAAGCAATTAGAGGACTTCGCTGCTTCATTTAAAAAGGTTGCCAACTACACTCTTATCACAGGGATGGCATTCGCTGGTTTTGGTGAGGCAGCTGCAAACGCACAGAAAGCACTTATCAAAAAAGTTGCAAGACCAGTAGCAGCGGCAGCAGTAAAAGGGATATCAAAACTTGTTGGTAAAGGAGCAGCGAGAGTAGTTCTCAAAGGTCTCAAATTAGCATCTCCTATCTTCAAAAAGATTCCAATCATTGGTCCTTTAATTAATTTCTTAATCAGTTACTTTGTTTTCAAAGAACCCATAGGTAAAGCGGCACTAAGAGCAGTTGGATCTGCAATCTTTGGTGCTCTCGGTGCAATTGCTGGATCTGTTGTTCCTATTGTAGGAACAGCAATTGGTGGATTTTTAGGATCAGTTGCTGGTGACTACGGTGGTGCATTGTTGTATGATGCATTCTTCTCTGGAAAGAAACCTATAGCGGGAGATGAAACACAAGATCAAAGACCAGGAGTATCTGGTAGTTCAGTAACTCCTGTTGCTGGTAGTAAAGTTTCCGGTAATCTCAAAGGGACAAAAGAAGAGAAGTGGGCAGCAATAATTGCAATGGCGAAGAAGGCAGGAGCAAAATACCCAGAACTTGTGGCAGCACAGTTTGCGCTAGAATCGAACTGGGGCACAGCACTGTCTGCACCAAACAACTTCTTTGGTATTAAAGCAACAGCAAGTGAGGCAGGAACAACTTCAGCAACACAAGAAGTTTATGGTGGAGTTACAATCAACACTGCAGGTAAATTTAAAAACTTTGCCACACCACAAGATGCTGTCAATCATTTGGTGACACAATGGTATAAAGATTATAGAGGATATAGTGGTATCAACCGTGCTGGTAGTGCTGATGAAGCAGCGGAACTGCTAAGAAGAGAAGGATATGCAACTGACCCAAGATATGCAGGCAAGTTAAAACGATTACTGAGTCAATACAGAAATGTGCAGTCCGCATCAATGAGATCTGGAGATTCTTCCACTAGTTCCATTACTGCGAACACTGATACAAGTAGTTCTGGTGCAGATATTAGAAATCAAAGTGAAGGATCTAAACTTGCAGGAGAACTTGGTAGATTCCTAGATGCAAAAGGAGTTGGTGGTTTTGGATCAGGTGTGCACCAACACCCAGAGCACCCACCTTGGCCTAGAGAGTCTGGTCACAGAGCCAACTCTCTGCATTATGAATCTCAAGGTGGAAGAGCAATCGACATTGGAGGATATGGTCCAAATCTGTTTAAGAGAAAGATAGGAGCAGGTGTAGATGATCAGACAAAGATCATTGCGGCTATCCAAGAGTGGGAGAAAAAGAATAATAATCCTAAACGTGCTGAGTTTGTCCATGAATCTAACGATCCCAGAGGACATGCAGACCACGTTCATATTGCATATAAGAGAGGTGGTGTGGTTCCAAAAGATCTCTATGCGCTCCTACATAAAGGAGAGATAGTTATTGACCCAGATAGTGCTGGACCTGCTAAGCAGATGTTGCTTGCAATCAACGAAGCAAATAGTTATGAAGGTATCTTAAAAGCAATTCGCGATTATGCTCCGTATGATGCTCTTAGTCAACAAACAGTAGTGATGTCTCAACCAGGTAATGGATCTCAACAGATGTATAATCAAGGAGAGGGTAGTGTATCTTACCTACCAGTGCCCTCTGCCGGAGCAACTAGCAGTCCGAAAGATATTCTTTATAAGGGAGCATAAGATATGACAACTAAGGGAACATCAAAGGGAGCAGAGACTTCTTCTATAACAAAGTTAGAAATAATATCTAATAAAGATGAGAATAAAAAAATTAGTTTGTTAGGTGGAACAGAAACTCCTGGTCCTAGATTTTTTAGGTTCATGTATTATGAAAGTATTCTACAAGACGCAGTGAAAGCAGAAGTAATCTTTGTAGATACTGGTGGTGCCATTGATGGCAAGTCTGCTGTAGAAGGATTACCTTTGGTTGGAACCGAACAAGTAAATTTTGCAATGGAGGATAACCAGCAGAATAAAATTAAACTCACATTATATGTCAATAAAGTAACACCACTTAGTGAAGATACCAGAAAGTCATCCATCAAACTAAACATGGTGTCGGAAGAGTTTATGAGAAATGAAGAGGGAGACTCTAGACTTAATGTTAGGTTTGATGGTAAGATATCAGACCACATCACTAAGATATTAAAATCATTTTTAAAAACAAAAAAGAAACTTGATATTGAGGAGACAAGAAACAATTATAATTTTATTGGCAACAATAGAAAACCTTACTATGCTTTGAATTGGTTGTCTAAAACTTCTATACCAAAGGATGCAGGTAAGAAAGGATCAAGTGCTGGATTCTTTTTCTATGAAACATCTGAAGGATTCAAGTTTAAATCCATTGATGGTCTGTTTGCCCAGGAAAAGAAGAAGTCTTTTATCTTCAATGAAACACCTGATAGTGGCGATCAAGTCCCATCGGGTTATAATGGTAAAGTCCTTTCACAAGAGTCAGACAATGCAATTGATGCTCAGTCAAAATTTCAGATGGGAGCATACAGCACTCGATTAGTTACCTTTGATCCTTTCAACTGTCACTACAAAGTTATTAAACAGAGTGCGGAGGAAACAAAAGATGGCACCTCACTTGGGGGTAAAGATCTACCAACGTTAAACAAAAAATTTGAAACAGATTTCACAAGAACAACTTATATGTTGATAGATACAGGGACCATGCCATCTGGGACAACCGATCAACAAATTGATGCATCGTCAGATAGCAACTTTGAGACGCCTCAAGTTCTAAATCAAGCGATCCGTAGATACAATCAAATGTTCGCCGGATCACAAACAATAACAATCGCTGGTGATTTTAGTTTACATGCAGGAGATGTTGTTTTTGTAGACACTCCAGGCAGAAACGCCGAAAAGGGAGATCAGATTGACAAGGAGAATGGGGGTCTATATATTATAGCTGACTTATGTCATTACGTATCAACAAAAGAAACTTATACGAAATTGAATCTTGTTAGAGACTCTTTCGGAAGAAAAGGAAACCACACTACTAATATTCCATTATGAGTAATAAATCTATTCAGCAACACATTAAGAAGGACAAAGAGATCCTTCAAGATCCTACAACTAATCCACAAATGCGTCGTCACATTGAAGGCGAATTGCATGATTTGGAAGAATATGCAGAGCATCATAAAAAAGAAATTGAAGAAGGAGATCATCACGATCCGTCTTACTTAGAATTATTCTGCGACCAAAACCCATCCGAACCAGAATGTCTGGTATATGACGACTGATGGAAGGAGGAGCACTATTTAATCCAGGATTTCTTGGCGGCAATTTTCTTTGGTGGGTTGGCCAAATTGCTGACGATTCTACTTGGAGAGAAAACATAAGTGCCGGAAAGATAAAGAGTAAAAATGATACCCCCGGTTGGGGGTACAGATATAAGGTAAGAATCATTGGTCTGCATGATCAGGGTGAGGCATCAATTAAGTCTCAGCAATTACCTTGGGCACAGGTAATGTATCCGATCACCGCTGGTGGTGGTCAAGGTGGATCATTCCAAACTCCTGCACTTAAACAGGGTAACTTCGTCTTTGGGTTCTTCCTTGATGGTCAGGATCAGCAGGTTCCTGTCATTATGGGTGTATTGGGAAACAATGCATCTACAAAATTAAAAACCAAGACTGCCTTAGCACCAAGTGCACCAACACCAAGTGCATCAACACCAGGATCATCTACTGCAACAAGTTCTGTTGCTACAAGTGCTGCAGCTTCTGTTCAAAGTGCAACACCAGAACCAAAGAGAAGTGATTTCCCTATGGGAAGATCTGGTGCTAATGCTTTCATTAAGGCAAGAAAAAAGTGGAAGAAAGAGCAGGAAACTAAGACAACTGCAAATGGACAAAACTTTACTCCACAGAGTCATCATTCAAAAGGAGTAGATAAAGACACTACAAAGAAAGTTGCTGATACTGAGTTAGCATCTGAGGAACCCTCATCTGGCACACTACCCACAAAAGAGGCTTCCGATTCTGTTCACCAAGAGACAGCAGAAGATAACAAGAAAGAAAAAATTCTGAAGAGAAAGCACGCTCTGGCATGTCCTGACCCAGAGCAGAGTTCAGAGATGACTGCTATCCAAACAGTCATTGAAAATATGACTGAAAAAATACAGGATGCACAGAAAGCACTGCAGCAGTATACAAGTGCTGTTTCTCTACCAATCAAAAATGCGTTCAAAGACATAAATGAAATTCTGAGTGAAGCAGCGGGAGAAATCTCAAAGCACATGAAGAAAATTTTTGGCAAAGTTCAAAACTTTGTAACAGAACAAATTAATGATATTGCACAACCTCTCTTAAAAATTTCACCACCATCAATTCGTATTCAACTTTTAGATGATTTGGTAAAGGGTTTTGAAGGATTGGTATGTGCTTTCAATGGTATCGTCGGTGAGTTGTTAGGAACAATCTTGGGAGCACTTCAAAATATTATGAACAGAAAGTCTAACTCCTCACGATCAGTTGGACCATCATCAGCACAATCGCCTCAAAATTCTACAGAACCTCAAGTTGGAACTGTATCTGAATTTGATCCTGCGTATAGTGTTCCACCACTACCACCTGAGGGATACTACACACCAAATCCTATTTGTTCCACTGAAGAGTTAGTTGGTGAAGTTTTAGGTTCAACCTTGGGAACAATCATGGCATCGGTTGAAACTGCGATAGGACCAATGATTACTAGAGTTTCGACAACATCTGCCGCAGGAAAACAAGCAGCAGGGTCTTCACCAAGTAAATCTACATCTAACAGTGGTATATCAATCCCTGCTGTCGCTGCTGCACTTGCATCTGGTGGTCTGGTTGCAGGTTTATCAAATGCCTTAGCACAACAATTAGATGTTAGTCCCATATTAATTGGCGGTGTAACATCTGCACTACAAACTGGTGATTTAGTTAGTGGATTAACAGCTCTTGGAGGACTTGCAGGAGTTGATCCTGAGATAGTCGCTACTGCCGCTGATATTCTTCAAGGTGGAGATGTTGTTACTGGTATTACATCACTCTTTGGTCCTGATGTGGCATCTTTTGGACAGGCATTCTCTGCCATTGAATCTGGTGATCTAAACTCTCTCGTTGGAATTATAGGACCTCTTGCCGGAGCAAACCCTGCAATACTTGGAGCAATTACTGGTGGTGGAGCAATCGCTGGTCTTGCTGGAGGACTTGGTGCTTTAGGTGGTATAAACCTAGACATCGCAGCATCACTTGGATTTATTTCATCGATCACTCAATTCTTTGATTGTGATCCAAAACCAATGTGTTCTCCAAATGACACATACACCTTACAAGAGGGTGGTAGCGGCAAACCTGGTGTTGAAAAACCAAATCCAAATCAAGTCGCTGATAATGCAGCGGCACAAGCAGAAAAACCAACATCAATACCAGAGACCGACGTAATCGGAGATGAATTAGATAAACCTATTACTGATGCTGAAAGACAAGCAGTGAGAGAGGGTAGAATTATTGATGAGCAAGGAAATACCATCGGAACGATTACATCGAGAGGAAGCACATAATGCCAATACAACCACCATCAAAAGATAATATTAAAGTTGGATATATCAGTCAAACTGGAGGATATGTCAAAGGACTTACTATCGAGGAGGCAAATAGTTATGAAAAACTGGCTCCAAAAACAACATTCATATTCATTGATGGTGATAATGAAGTACGATATCTTTCAATTGCTGAAGTAAATGATCTTACAATTAATAATTTGAAGAGGAGTGATCCTTGTGATGTCTCTCCAAAACGATGTGGACCACCAACACTTAATTTTTACGGTGGTGAAGGAATAGGAGCAAAAGCAAATCCAATCGTTGATGTGCAGGGTAATCTCATTGCTGCTGATCTTATTGATAGAGGGTATGGATATAAAACACCACCCAAAGTTCAGGTGATTGATCCATGCAACAACGGCAATGGAGCAGTATTAGAAACTGAATTAGTATACAAAAATGGAAAGAACACTGGTAGGGTGCTTCGAGTGATAGTGCGTGACAGTGGAACAGGATACCTTCCTCCCGGACAGACAGTTCCTCAGTATCCAGCACTGATAAAACTATCGGATGTCATTGTTAAAAATCCGGGTATCAATTATAATTGTGGAGTAGATCAATTGGTGGTCGTTCCTAATAATGGAACTTCATTATCATACAATTGCGATCCATTTGGTAAGATTAAATCTGTAAAAGTTAATGATGGAGGTAATTTTACAAGTCTTCCAACAATTTTTATGGACAGTGAAACTGGGGTGAATGCAGATTTTATTCCTGTATTTGATGTTGTTAGAGACCCACTGGTTGCAGAGGAGGTTGATCCAGGACAAGTTGTTCAGGTATTTGACCTGGTTGGTTTGCAAATCAATGGGTATGTTGGAGGAGACCCTTACTATGGAAATATATTCTTTGAGAATGGAGTCAAGTATGCAGGAATGAGAAACACTGGTGTAAGAGTTTACAGCACTAGAGCAGAAAGCATTGGAGCAGAAGTAACGATAACCCCAGGCACAGATGTAGTTGCTACGTTTGTCCCTCAAACTACAACTGATATTGCATCAACTCCCACGGTTGATACCACAGCAGCACCTGCTTCTACACCAACGCCAGCGCCGACTCCTGCTGCTCCACCTCCTCCAGCACGTTCAACACCTGCTGCGCCACCTCCACCCCCTCCAGCAGCACCTCCACCGCCACCACCGGCAGCACCTCCACCACCTCCATCATATGGTGGTTACTAATAAATATTAGGACAATCCTTTAAGTCATGGCAGAAAAGAGAAATTTTTGGACACAAGTTATTGGTGCGATGAATGGTGCTATCTCCTTTGGAGGTATCAGCAAGGATAAATCTGTCACGTCTAGTGTTGAACTCAAGGGACTTGATGGCAGACACTTCTTTGATATGACAGAGGATGGTGTCCGTGAGGGTTGGACCACCATGAACGCTCCTGGAGCAACTCAAATAAACTCAGGTGAGGATCTAAGTAAAGGTCAAAACGCTGTCTTTATAAATGCAGAAAATGGTGATATAATATTAAGAGCTAGAGATGGAAAAGTTCGCATCGAAGGCACCGATGTAGAGATTGTTGCTACTGGACAAGATCCAGAGGGTGTAGTCTGGGTTGAGGGAAATCAATCAATTAAACTTGACTCAAAAAATATCACCCTTGATGCAAAGCAGTCACTTAAACTTCTTACCACAGGAGTTTTGACTATTAATGGTAAGTTAGGAACACAACTTATATCCCCTATAATTAATGGTGTATCTTGTGCGACCAATCCAAAGAAAAAACCAGGACAAATAAAGTAGGAGTATCATGGCATTTCAGTTTGATGAAGGACATATCTATGATGGGCAACTATTAGTTTGCCCAGAGAATGTTATACCAACAGCACTGGGTATTGGACCGCAAAAAATCATTGGATCCTCTTATATTCAGGGTCCATTGAATGTGGGCAGCACTGGATTCCCATTTCCACCACCTGCCACAGTAATGATTGGTCCTAGAGTAGACGCTGGACCATCTAGTACCTTAACAGGATCAATTTGTGGATCTACTGCAAGTAATTTGTCATTGTATGTGAAAGGAAACACGGCAATCAAAGCAAACCTTTTTGTTTCATCTGATATTTTAGCAAGAGGAAACATCACCGCTCAGGGTGAAGTAAAATCACGCTGTGGTGCACATATTCTGTCTGCTAAAAAGAACTTTGATATTCCACACCCAACCAAAGAGGGATGGAGATTACGTCATACCTGCCCCGAAGGTCCATCAAATGATGTATACTTTAGAGGTAGGATTTCAAACAAAGACAAGATCTATCTACCTAAGTATTGGGAAGAACTTGTTGATCCAACCACAATTACAGTTAACTTGACACCTATTGGTGCACATCAAAATGTGATTGTAAAAAGAATTGGTGAGAATGTTATTCACCTACAAGCAAATGGTGGACTACCTATCAATTGCTTCTTTCATGTATTTGCTACTCGTGCAGATGGTGAGAGACTTATCCCTGAATATGAGGGAGAATCACCTGCGGATTACCCAGGAAATAATGAGGAGTATTCTATCTCGGGATACCACTATGACACCAAGGAGACTAAGTAATGGCAGAAGAATTTGTACCACCAAGTACACTTGCAGATACTAAAGATTGTGGTGGATCTACTACGGGCACAAAAAGAACTGATCTGAAATTTATTTCATACTCAACAACAGGTGATACTAGTTACCCCGGTGATGCATGTGGTAGATTAGTTCATGGTAATGCACAGATTGATAACCTGCAGGTGAATCAAACTTGTACCGCAACAACTTTTCAAGGGACAATCAATCAGCAAGCTTGGAAAGGTTTTGACATCAAGCACCCTAACAAAAAAGGTCAGCGTCTTCGTCACATTTGTTTAGAAGGTCCAGAAGCAGGAATTTATGTTCGTGGACGCTTGGAAGGAGGTGATAATAGAATTATATTACCTGATTATTGGCATGGATTGATTGATCCAAATACAATTACAGTTTCTCTTACTCAGATTGGATCATCTCAAGATCTGATTGTGGATAAAATTGAATGGGGGAAAACGATTTACATTAAATCTGGAAATGCATCAGCGATTGATTGTTATTATACGGTTCATGCTTCTAGGATTGATGGAGAACCATTAATTGTTGAATATCAGGGAGAAACTCCAGCAGAATATCCAGGTGGATCAAGACAGTTCTCTATCTCTGGGTATGACTATGATGCAAGAGGTTGACACCTGACCCTTCTGGTCCTATAATGAGCAGGTAATCAAATAAACCTAATGCAAGACGACTTTCTTTCCCGCTGCGTTGTTGACCCTGTGGCACGTAAGTTTTATTTGTACTCTGAGAATGGTGATGAGCGTATAGTTGATTGCGAGACTGTAGACCAGTTCATGTCGGTGCTTGAACTGGTGCGTGATAAATGTGGTGATGATATCCTAGCGTATGCTGACCCTGTGTGAGCAAAATTGATCTTTAATTCCAAAAAACGGGGGAAAAAAATTCCGGCAAAATTTTGACCCCTTTACTTTTTTTCTGCTTCCTTAGCAATCTGGTGAATGCAGCAAACTCATAATTTGCCTAAGGTGAGTTCGATCCTCACAGGAAGCACTAAGCGAGTATGGCGGAATCGGTAGACGCACCAGACTTAAAATCTGTTGAGAATTAATCTCGTGGGAGTTCAAGTCTCCCTACTCGCACTAAATAAACGAAAAAAGAATAGTATGAAATATCGAATAGAAACAGCATACTGTTGGTATAGTCAAAAAAAGACTATTGTTCTAATGTATTTCATAAACGATATTCCTTTTACTTTTGATGAGTTGCCTCATACTGCACTTCACACTACAGAGGTAGTAGAAGCAGCAAATGCAGGTAGAACTTTTGAACCGGAAGATATGTATAGATATTCTACATATTTGATTGCTGAAGCTTGTCACCCAATGCTTTTTGAGTTAGAATTAGAAAACCCAGAATTATTACCTGTAGACTGATGCCAAATAACAGATCTGTTATTTGGTTTTTTAGGAGATTTTATGAAAATAAATTTATGGTATTCAAAAGGCATGAGTCAGTGGCGTTGGACTCTTGTTGAAGAATGGAAAAATGGTGTTACTAAGACAGAACAACACTCCGGTCAGCAACCATTTCTCCGCGATGCGATGGACGATGTTGCAAATACTGTAGAATATATCTTATCTGATAAATTTGAATAGGTCCTCGTTCTTTTAATGCTAAATAATCCATAACAGAACTTATAGTGTTTAGATAAGATGGGTCTTTCTAGATTAGAGAATTTTCTTAAGAATGCGCGTGGTAATATTCTGTATGTAAGTCCTAATGACCTGGATTCTACAGATAGCGTTGAAAACAGGGGTAATTCACTTACCAGACCTTTTAAAACCATTCAACGTGCACTAATTGAAGCGTCAAGGTTTTCGTATCAGCGTGGTCTGAATAATGATAGATTTGGTCAAACAACCATCTTATTATACCCTGGTGATCACGTAATTGATAATAGACCTGGTTTCATACCAGATGGACTAAACAATTATAGAAAGCGTGATGGTTCAACAACTAGTGATTTACCACCTTGGGATTTAGAGACTGTATATGATTTAAATAACCCAGATAACCAACTATACAAACTTAATAGTATTCACGGTGGTGTAATTGTTCCTCGTGGTACTTCTATTGTTGGACTTGATTTAAGAAAGACAAAAGTTAGACCAAAATATGTTCCAAACCCAGCAAATGATAATATTGAAAGATCTGCACTGTTCAGAATCACTGGTGCTTGCTATTTCTGGCAGTTCACTATGTTTGATGCAGATCCAAACGGAACTTGCTACAAGGATTATACAGATAACCTTTTCGTACCTAATTTCTCTCATCATAAGTTAACTTGTTTTGAGTATGCTGATGGTGTTAATGATGTAAGTATTAAGGATGCTTTCCAAACTTACACTGCCACCAACAGAACCGACCTTGACATGTATTATGAAAAGGTTGGACTGGTTTATGGAACTGCAAGTGGTAGAGAAATTGAACCAGATTATCCATCCAGTGCAATTGATATTGAACCAAAAATTGATGAATTTAGAATCGTTGGTTCAACTGGACAAGAAGTAGGTATTACAAGTATTAAAGCGGGAGATGGTGTTACTTCAACCACTGATATTACTGTAACTACAGAAACTGCAGTAAGTGGACTTGACGTTGATACTCCGTTTAGAATTGAAGGAATTACTGCAGATGGTTATGATGGACAATTTGTTGTCGCAGAAAGAATAAGTTCAACACAATTCAAATACGAAGTTCAAAACCCTCCAGGAGCTGCATTACCAGCGGTAACTGGTTCATCAGTCACACTTCAATCTGATACCGTTACATCTGCTTCACCATATATCTTTAACCTCTCTCTGAGATCTGTTTTTGGTATGTGCGGTATGCACGCAGATGGAACAAAGGCGACCGGATTCAAGTCAATGGTCGTCGCACAGTTCACTGGCATTAGTCTTCAGAAAGATGATAGTGCATTCGTAAAATATAATTCAACAACTGGAATTTATGAAGATAGCACTATTTCTGGTAATGAGACACTGAGCACAGATTCTAGGTCAATATATAAACCTACTTTCTCTACTTTCCACATTAAGTGTACGAATAATTCTGTTATTCAGGCAGTTTCTATCTTCGCCATTGGATATGCAGAACACTTTGTATCTGAAAGTGGTGGTGACATGTCCATCACTAACTCTAACTCTAACTTTGGATCAAATGCTCTGATTGCTAGAGGATTTAGACCAGAGGCATTCACCCAAGATGACCAGGGATATATAACTCACATCATTCCACCAAAAGAAGTTCCAATCACTGAAAGTGCGATTGAATTCAATGCAATTGATGTAGCAAAAACTGTTGGCGTAGCATCAACCGCACATTTATATCTTTATCAACAGACAAACCCAGATGCTCCACCAGAAAACGTATTAGAAGGTTTCCGAGTTGGTGCTAGAACGAACGATCAACTTCATGTTTTAGTTCCTTCAGGCGGAACAACCACTGAATTCAAATCACGTATTGTGATGCCTAACTCTGAATCAAGTTCAGAGAAGAAGTTCTTAGTAGCACAGAGTGCAGCAGGTATTAGTAGTATTAGTAGCAATACTTTTACTCTGACCACCCCTCACACTTTTGAGAACACGGAATCAGTTAGAGTTTTCAGTGACAACGGAAGATTGCCTGATGGATTAGATCCTAACACTGTATATTTTGCAATCACCGATTCAAATACTGCTGCAGGTATCACCACGAACGTTGATATTCAACTTGCTAAGACAAAAACTGATGCTGAAAATGCATCAGAACTGATTATTAATAATCTTGGCGGCACATTATCGATTGTAAGTAGAGTATCAGATAAAAACTCTGGTGATGTTGGACATCCTGTTCAGTTTGATACCGCTCAAGGACAATGGTTTGTTAAAGTTGCATCGGCAAGCACAGAGAACCAAATTTACAATGATGTTGTAACTGGTTTAGGTGTAGCGGTATTAGGTGAAGCAACCCCAAGAACATTTGTTAAGAGAAAGTCAGACACCAGAAATGCTGTTGACACCACTTACAGAGTAAGATATGTAGTTCCTTCTTCTATTGGTGGAGCGGTATCTAGACCTCCACAAGATGCATTTGTCTTACAAGAATCATCGAGCACAACTGGAAGCACAGATGCTGAGATTCAAACTTACTTTGGTACGGGATCTCTTACTCATGTCAACCAATTAAGAAACACCAGATTCATTGCAGATGCAAAGTGGTTGTCAAACAACACTGCTAACATTGTTGCAGAACTTCCACACGACCTGACTGTTGGATCACTTGTTAAAATTAATAATGTTAAAAGTGCTAGTAACACTCTCGGTGCTGGAAACTCTGGTTTCAATGGTATATTCAATGTTGTTGGTATTAGCAGTGCTCTTGCATTTACAATTGGAGTTAGCACCAACCCAGGTCAATTCCAAAGTGATACCATAACAAGAACAACTGATCTGCCAAGCTTCAGCAGACAAGAATATAGCACTAATTTCCTTGTTCAAAGTTCACAGGAAGTTCAACCACTTATCGGTGGTCAGCAAGATGGTATCTATTATTTCACCTTAGTTAACTCTTCTAATAAACCAGCAACTGCACCATTTACCAATAGAAATTTTGCACAACCAATTGTAAACCTATTCCCTCAAAGAGACAGAGATACCCCTATCTCTGACCCAGAACCATCTACCTCATTTGCTGAAAGCGAGACTATTGGTTCAGTTATCACTGATGATGTTAAGAAGAGTATTACTAGAGAGACAATTGACAAATTTATCTCTAATACTGATATTGGGGTTGGCGTTACAGATATTGTAACATCAGTTGATGGAACAGTTCATACAATTCATACTGAAATCGATCATGGATTCAACCGTGTCACCAGAGTTAGTATCGCAAGTAGCGGAAATGACTATGGCACTGGTGCGAATGCAACTTATTATAATGCAAAACTAGTCTCTATTGGTAGTTCAACTACTGGTAATCACGCTACGGCAAAAGTTAATGTTGCTGACAGTGGTGGAATCACTGCAATTCAAATCATGGATGGTGGTAGTGCATATGGTGTTGGTAACACAATGCATGTTGTTGGTATTGCAACCACAGGAAACTCTCACGTACCAGCAGTTGTCACGGTCACGTCAATCTATGATAATAGAGGTGACATTGTTAGAATTGCAGGTGTTACTTCAGAGACCAATCAACCATATAACACAGTCTATAGACTGACTAATTTAGAAGTTGGTGCAGCGAAGAGTTTTGTTCTACAATCTGACTCACTAGCAGGTGTTCAAACTGCAGGTATCGGATCTTCCAGGTTGAGTAATGCTACTGCATACTTAACAGGCGAAGAACTAAAGATCAGTGCATTTACGTTTGACCCAACCTCTGGCATTGCAACGGTAACAACATCTGGTAATCATGGTCTGAGAGTCAATAACAAAATTAAGATCTCAACCGGTATCTCTACTTTTGCAGTATTTAATGATAACTTCGTTATCCAGGAGAACATTAGTTTAACTAAGTTTAGTATCTTAGTTGGATCTGGTGCTACGAGTTCCACAGCCGTAACTGGTTCTTCCATGTTCGCATTGCGTGGTGGTATTCAATCTAATGATGGTATTCCAACTATTGAGAATGAAAGTCTTAATGGTAGAATGGTTCCACAATATGCTGGAATCACCACGACTCTTGCATCTGGTATTGCAAATGCGGTGACAAATAATGTTTCTCTAACTGGAGTTGCTAATCTTGGATTAAAGATTGGTGATTATCTTGCAATTGATGATGAGATTGTCAGAATTAAAACTGCTCCTGCTAACCCAGCGACTAATCCAATTGAGGTATTCCGTGCTGTTCTTGGAACAAGGGCAGTGGCACACGATACTGGATCAGTTATTCGTAGAATCAAACCATTCGCAGCTGAATTAAGAAGACACTCTATTAACAGAGCATCTGGTCATACGTTTGAGTATGTTGGATTTGGTCCAGGTAACTATTCAACTGCACTACCTGATAGACAAGATCGTAGTATTAATTCCAAAGAAGAGTTATTATCACAGTCTATTAAGGAATCTGGTGGTGTTAACTTCTTCACTGGAATGAATGATAGAGGTATTTCATTCTCTGGTAACAAGAAACTGAGTAGTGTCACGGGACAGGAAGAAGTCTTTGATAGTCCAGTTAGAACCACGACTGGTGAGGATATTTCTGGACAGAAATCAATCAACCTTATTAATGCGACTGATGGTGTCATTACAAACACTCTTCGTGTTGATGGTGGGGCAGAAGGTAAATCTGCATCAGAATTCACTGGTCCGGTAATCTTTACCAACAAAGTTTCGTTCAGTAAGAGTATTGAAGCAGCGATGGTATACCTTCAGGGAGACTCAACTGTTTCTCGTCTTCATACCGTTGGTATCGCAACCCCGGTCACTGCAGGAACTCCTGGAGATATCGTATACTTTGAAAGCCCAGATGAAGGAAAGTATCTTGGTTGGGTTTACACTACAGCAAATGAGTGGAGAAGATTTGGTAATGTAAGTCTCTCTAAAGACGCAGATCAGTATCTGTTTGATGAGGTTGGCATTGGAACAACATCCTTTGGTGACTCTGCTCTTAGAGTTGTCTCTGGATCCTCCATGTTTGATGTTAGTGATGATGGTGTTGGTATCGGCACCACTGCTAATGGTAAGAGACTTCGCGTTATTGGTGACACTGAATTCACTGGAAACATTAGAGCTGGTGTTATAACTGCCACATCTTTTGTTGGTGATGGTAATGGTCTGTTAAACTTGAATGCATCAGCAACTGGTTGGGAGCAAGTAGCATCTGGTCTTGGAACTGGTATTTACAATAGCGCATTAACCAATGTTGGAATTGGAACCACGATACCAAGGTTTAACTTACACTTGGGTGGTCCTGGATTTGCAAGAACTGCACTCTTTGTTGAGGGTAATTCTATATTCCATGCAGGAATTGCTGCATCTGATATCACGGTTGGTGTTATTACTGCTAATAACTTCAGACTGAACAATAGCAGCACTGGTCACATCAACGCCGGTATTGTTACCACAGGAGATCTCATTGTTGGAACCTCCGGCACTGTGATTACCACATCATCAGGTAAGGTTGGTTTTGGCACAGTCGTTCCAAGATCACCAGTTGATATTGAGTCAAGACTTCGCCTTAAGAGTTACCATGAAGCAGTTGATTCGGTTTCTAGTTCCTCTAATAACGTAAATATTGATTTGAGTCGTGCACAAAACTTCACTCTGACAACCTCAGAAGATGTTTCCCAGTTTACGCTACTAAATACACCCGATGAGGTAACAACGTTTACCATCAAAATTGTTCAGGGAAGCACCGGTCGCAATGTCGGTATAGATACATTTAAGAACTCTGGCGGTAATCTCATTCCGATTTACTGGCCAGGTGGCGTTCTTCCTGTAGTAACCGTGGGTGCAGGAAAATCAGACATCTATTCATTCAAATCTTTTGATGGATGTAGCACATTATATGGTGTAGTTGGAGGTCAGAACTTCGGATGAGTATAAACCAACAGTGGGATGAAACTCCCACTAGATTATTTTTAAATGGACCAAAACTTTCTTTTACTTCGGAACCCTCTAGTATCACTTTAGATAGTGGAGATAGTGGGACTTTTGTTGGAGTTGCTACTGCAACATTCCCTGCTGAAGTGACTGATGCTGAAAGTGATGGTGCAATCGCATATCAGTGGTATCGTAAATTATCATCTGAGACTTCTTTTAGTGCTCTTGGTGCTGGATCTACTTTTTATTCAGGTCAAAACAGCACTACTTTAAATATAGATTTTGCACTGAGTCCAGATTTTCATGCTAGTCAATATTACCTCGAAGCAACATACAATCCAGTCGGTCTTGGAGTAACGGAGGGAACTGCTGGTGATGCATTTAATGAACCGATTATAACATCTACTGCAACACTATCTACCAACCCTGGTCTGGCAATTAATGTTCAACCATCTGATCAGACAGCGGTTATTGGCGCTAATGCATCATTTACAGTTACACCAACTCTAACTGATGTTACTCAAGGAGCAGTAACATATCAGTGGAGTGTGAACGGGTCTCCTGCATCTGATGGTGATACCATCACAACATCAACACTGATAACTAGTTCAAACAAATATGGGGAGGCCAATACCGGCGGCACCGGCAGACTGATAGTAGATATCCCTGACAATGCCACCGATGTTCAGATAGAAATTTCTGGTGGTAAAGGTGCAAGTGGGAGTAATTATTTAAATGGATCTGGTGGCGGAGGAGGGTATGGTGCAAGAGGCACATTCAATCTCCCAGATGGAGGAAGACAATTAGAACTTTATATTGGAACTGCAGGAGGGAATCCAGATAAACCAAATCTTGCCGGAGGTAACTCAACTAATTACAACTTTATTAAAGGTGGAACAGGAGGAAGTGGAAACGCCGATGGAGGCGGAGCAGGATCTGGTTCTTTTGTCCGTGATGCCACTTTTGATGCATATATTCTCGCTGCTGGAGGCGGTGGAGGAGGGGGAGGAGGAGCTCAAAACTCTGGAACCTCAAACTCTGGTTCTAATGCAGGAGATTTTTCTGTAGTCTCAGATATTAATGTCAACAACTCTCAAGGAGATAATGGAAATAGCATTGCCTCTGGTGGAGGAGGGGGAGGAGGAGGATCAGGTTATGTAGGAGGATCTGGTGGAAGTGCTGGTGCTAATATCGCACCCCCACCACCGCCACCGCCGCCACCACCACCACCACCGCCTCCGCCACCACCGCCGCCACCACCACCGCCGCCGCCACCACCTCCACCGCCGCCGCCACCAAGACGGCGTAGGAGAAGAAGAGGTAAGATTATTTGTAAGAATCTTGCTGCCCTTGGATATTTCAAGGACAAGGAAATGAATGATGCCGATCAGCGGTTTGCAGTTTGGCTTAAGAGAAATGATCCTATTGCATACGATGGTTACATAGTCTGGGCTAGAACCGTTGTTGATCTAATGAATGGTGAAGGCAATCATGATACTTTCAGAAAAATTACATTCTTCTGGGAGAAAGATGATTCTAAGAGAATCTATCTTCAGCAAAAATTAGTATGCTACTATATGGATCGTCTTGCCAGACCTTGGGCGAAGGAAATGGCACACCGCATGGGTGCTAAGGGATACGAGAAATCAAATCCTGCCGGTAATTTGATGATGAAGATTGGATTACCATTATGCCGTTGGGTTGGCAGAGCAAAGAGTGATAAAAAAATGAATCAAACTCTTAAAGTCTTTTTGATATGGAAAATTGTCACTATCTTATTACTATCCACCGGCACCATTTCTGCAATTGATTTCTTGTTAAATAAAATTAAAAGATTATTTAAATGATTGATACTAACAATCTTCCCAGCAATTTTGATAATTGTATTCTTTATAATGCAATTATTAAAGATGATTTTCCATATGATAGTTGGGAAGTACAATATTTTATAAATTTTGCCCGAAATGGATTGCAGTCTCAAGTCGAGGAGTATCATCGTAGGTCTGAAAAGATTATAACTAAGATGAGAGAACTTGGTGTTGATACTGATGAAACTTGGATTGAGATTGATCAGAATGTAGTGGATCCTATTTTTGATAGCATTGATGAAGAGGGCACTATCGGTTTTGTAGAGGCATATAGAAAACTCCAAGAAGCACTAACAACACTAGAGTCAAGGTACGAGGTAAACTAAAATGGCAAAAGCAGGTGGAGGCGGTGGAGGAACCAGCAGATTTAGATCGACAACAACTGGTGGCAGTATAACAAAAGTTTCTTCATCAATTGATGGGGTTACTCCTTTTATACAAGTATCTTATAAGGTTCCAGGAACAGGTGGCGAAACTGTCACCGAAACCACTACGATATCTGGTGCAACATCTCAGACCATGACCATTAGTTGTAATGTAGTGAAAACTCAATCAGTAAGTGTCACAATTGATGGTGGGTCTATTCCAACTATTCCCACCACTGTTACATCAGACACTGCAAATTTTTATTCAATTAGTCAGAGTAACTTACAACAATCTGAAGTTGTCTTACAAATTATTGATGATGAAGATGGCACACAGAGCACCTCCACGACAAATCTTTTTCAACAAGACTTAAATTTAATACCAACATCAACAACATCTGACAGAAGTTTTGTTGTATATTCGGGAAAAAATATACCAGTAAGAATTACACTTGATGGTGCTGGAGGTGGGTCTACAACAAATGCTACCGGTGGATCCGGTGGAAGAACCGTCTTTGATTATACATTACTTGCAAACACAGAGTATGTTTTTAAACTTGGTATACAATCAGGTAATGTTCAGGGTGGTCCTGCAGCATATTTTTATGAAAAGGGAACAATATTAGTTATTTCTGGTGGTGGAGGAAGTGCTGGATCTACTGGTAATGGTGGAAGTGGTAGTGGTGCAGGTTTAGCTGGTATCAAAGGAATTAAAGGTGGCGGAAACAGTTCTGGTTCAGGTGGAGAGGGAATAGTAAGTGGTACGTTACCTGGAACAGGAGTATTGCCATCAGGCACAGTGGGTGGTAGAGTTGAATCATGTACCTCAGGTTATTACTGGGCAACTCAAGGAAAAAGTCCTTGTGAGGAACTAGGAACTGTAAAATTTAGAACAGCTGGAGGTAATGAAGTTAGTGAATCAGTTGATACCATAACGAGAGGGTTCAAAGCAGACTTTTCATATTCCAACAGTGGTAACTTTGGATTCCGTAAGAACGGAGGATCTAGCACATTTGGTAATGGTGGTGGTGGATCTGGTGTTGTTGGCGGTAATGCAACCTCTAATGGAATTGGAGGAGGTGGCGGAGGATCTGGTTATACTAACGGTGCTGTAACCATAGTTTCTACTGGAGCAAGTCCAGAGGGTGCTGGTGGTGTAGCACGAGCACTCATAGAATTACGGACGTAAAAATATACTAAATAGTAAAAAATAGGGGGAGAGTGAACCCAAATGGCTGTAAATAAGAATTTTGTAGTCAAAAACGGTTTAGAGGTAAATACTAATCTTCTTGTCGCTGATCTTGATACGCAGACAGTTGGCATAGGGACAACTATAGCACCACATGAGCTGCATGTTGTTGGTGGTATTGGTGTAACGAATTTAAATGTCACTGGTGTCGCAACAATTGCCAATCTGAGAATTGGCGGAATCTCTACGTTTGTTGGTTTTACGACTTTCCTTGGTGATATAAATGTAGGTGGTGCATTAACGGTCTCTGGTGTAACTGACCTTAATGGTGGTCTACAAGCAAATACTGCGATAGTAGAAAACTTAACTGATAACAGAGTAGTAATTGCTGGTTCTACCAAGAACCTTGAAGATGATGCCAACTTTACTTTTACTGGCAATCAACTTACTTTAGGTGTTGGTGCAACAGTTGGTGGTGGATTGACTGCTTCCACCGTTATGGTGGAGGACCTTACCAATAACAGAGTTGTCATTGCTGGAACTGGTGGTGAGTTAGAAGATGATGGTAACTTTACTTTTACTGGTAATCAACTTACTTTAGGTGTTGGCGCAACAGTTGGTGGCGGATTGACTGCTTCCTCTGTCATGGTGGAGGACCTCACTAATAATAGAGTTGTTATTGCTGGAACTGATGGTGAGTTAGAGGATAGTTCAAACTTTGTATTTGATGGTTCGCAACTTATTCTTGGTGTTGGTGCAACAGTTGGCGGCGCACTGACAGTTGCTGGTGCAACTGACCTCAATGGTGCTGTAGATATTTCTGGTGAGACAAACTTTAGCAGTGGCGTTGGAATTGCTGATTCCATCTTCCACATTGGAGACGACAACACTCAAATCAGATTCCCTGCTAATGATACATTTACAGTAGAGACTAATGGTAATGAAGCATTCCGTATTACGGGTGATCAAAGAATTGGTATTGGTACTGATGCTCCAACAAGACTATTAGAAGTTTTTGATTCAACTAATGCACTCATAAACTTAAAAAGTGCTACGCAATCTAGTGTTATATTTTCAGACCCCGCTGATATAAACCCTGGGATGTTGATATATGAGCATAGTAGTGACTCTATGCAGTTTCGTGTCAATGATGCAGAAAGAGTTCGTGTAACTTCTGGTGGTGACGTAGGTATCGGCACCATCACTCCAAAAGGTAGTCATGCTGTAACTGCTTCCAACGAAGCTGTATTAGCAGTTGGTATTGCTACTGCACGTAAAGTATTCTCTGATTCATTAGAGGTTGGTGGTAGTCAAGTTATTAGTGATGCAAGACAACTTCAGAACATTGCTTCACTTGATTCAACCACCACTGCAACAATTGAGAGTGCAATTGCAAATGCACCAAATACCTTTACTGACATTGAAGTTACTGGCATTGCTACCTTTAAGAGCACAGTTAAGGTTGAAGATTTAGCACCAAACAGAGTTGTCTTTGTCGGTGCAGGTGATTCTCTAACTGATGATGCAAACTTCACCTTTGATAGGTCACAACTCATTCTTGGTGTTGGTGCAACAGTTGGTGGAGCGTTAACGGTCGCTGGTATAGCAACATTTGCTAGTGCCGTTGGCATTGCAGAATCTATCTTCCATATTGGAGATCCTAACACTTCATTTGGATTCCCTGCTGCTGATACATTTACCGTAGATACTGGTGGCGGTGAGAGACTTCGTATAACTTCTAGTGGATTGATTGGAATTAATGAAAATAATCCTGGTCATTTCATTGATATGAATATTGGTACTACCAATATTGGTATGAAAATGACCAGCACAGACCCTGGTGCTTATATACAGTTTGTTGACAACACTACGTCATCTGAAAATAGTATTGGTGCTCTTGGTGATAATTTACAATTTAAGACAGATGGTTCAGAAAGAGTTCGTATAACTTCTGCTGGTTCGGTAGGTATCGGGACCACAAATCCAGGACATAACTTGCATATTTATGGAAGTTTCCCTGACTTTGCAATTTCTGATTCAGATACCACAAATGATAAATTTAGAATATTACATAATAGTGGTGGAACACAATTACAGGTAGATCCAAATAATGTTTCATCTGGTAGTTATCTTTTAGCAGCGATTGATGGATCAGAAAGACTTCGTATCGCATCTGATGGTAAATTATCTCTTACAGGTAGTGCTGCCAACATGGAATACCTCCGTATGGGTGGTAATAATGATCGTGGTCTTAGATTTACTTCCTCATCTGGTACATCATCTGTTGGAGTTGTTCATACAATTAATGCTCCAGGTGATAGTAGTGCTCAAGGAGAGATAGCATTACAGACAAATAGTGTAGAAAGACTTCGTATAACTTCTGCTGGTGACGTTGATTTCAAAGGTGCTAATGGAATAACTTCCATGTCCTTTGACCGGTCTTCTAATTCACTGGATTTTGTTGATGGTGCAAAAGCACAGTTTGGTACTGGTAATGACTTACAAATTTACCATGATGGAACTAATACTGTAATTGGTAACACGACAGGTAATTTATACATTCTTGATGATAATGCTGTTATTCTTGGGTCTAATAGTGGTACAGAGTCGTACTTCAAAGGAGTAAAAGATGGAGCGGCTGAACTTTACCACGACAACTCCAAGAAACTTGAAACCACTGGTGCTGGTGTAACAGTCACTGGTATTTGTAGTGCATCTGGTGGTTTCGATATTGGTATCCACTCTGCAGGAACCAGTGTTGTCAGTGGTCCAGTTAAGATTTTAAACTTTGTTGGATCTGGTAATACCTTTGCTTACGATGCATCTACAGATACAATTGATATTAGCATCGCTGGTGGTAGCGGAGGAGGAGGAGGTGTCACAGAGACTGACACTACAGTTTCCACTGTTAATCCAACTGGTGTTGGTTCATTTGCAACTGCATCCTTCAGGTCTGCTTCAGTCATCACACAAATCAACCAACTGAATACTGATTTCCAAGTTGGTCGATACTTGATGATACATGACGGCACAACGGTAACGGTTATAGAAGAATCAGCAGTATCAACAGGTAGCACAATGCTTGGTTCGTTTACTGGAGTAATTGATGGGTCGAATGTGGAATTAAGAGTTACACTAGCATCTGCGGGAGTATCAACAATTACTACCAAGATAGATACAGTGACAGTTTGAGGTAAGATAAGATGCCTACTATTCGCGTTGGTTTTTCCTCTGACTTTGTTGTCAACAATAATCGTGTCGGTCTGGGCACAGTATCGGCTGCTGGTGGTAAATTAGATGTTGATGGAGCAATTAAAGGCAATTTTTCTATTGCCGGAGTTGCAACACTTACATCTTATGGTGGTTTTGTAGCACAGAATCAGCATATCAATAAGGCATCAACAATTGGTTTTGGAACAGTTGGTGTTGGGACATTTCAACAATACTATGAAACAGAGACAGGATTTACTGATCTAGGTGGTGTTCATCACGGAGATGATCAATATTACAATACACTTTCTCAAGATCTGGTCATTGATGATGGTCAGATCTTAAATATTACCAGCATTGATATGGTTGGTGTTACAAACATCGGTGAGTATGACCCACACTCTCATCAATCACATGTTTGTCTCGGAGCACTTGAAGAACTATCAGTCACCGATCACTTCTCTGTTCCAAATGGTGGAATTAATGAGAGACAATCATTTATTGAAGGAACCGTAAGATTTAATGATGATCTGAATACACTTGAGTTCTTCAATGGAAATGAGTGGAAACAATTCACTTATAATCAAGGACAAAGTGGTCGTGCGGTGTTTGGTGGAGGAAATCCAATGTCCTCTGCTAATCAAGTTATTGACTTCGTTAATATAACAACACTTGGAAATGCACAAAACTTCGGAGAGATGTATGCATTGAGAAGAAGTGCTTCTGGGATGTCTTCTTCGACTAGAGGATTATTTGGTGGAGGAGCATCTCCAGCACCATCATCTAATGATGATACTATAGATTATATTACAATTGCATCAGCAGGAAATCCAATAGATTTTGGAAATCTTTCGACAGCACGAAGAAATCCAACAGGTGCATCATCATCTACGAGAGGATTAACTGCTGGAGGATATGTATCTGCAGCAAATGACACAATTGATTATGTAGAAATTGCAACACTTGGAAATGCGCTTGATTTTGGTAATCTAGTTCAGGCATCATTTTATCCTAGTGGGTCATCATCACCGACTCGGGCTATATTTGCTGGAGGAATCGGGGGCAGTGATTTATCTGCAATGTCTTTCGTATCATTTGCATCAAAAGGAAATTCTACAGAATTTGGAGATATGGTAAGTGGCGGTGGAGAACTTTCACAAGGATGTTCAAGTTCTATTAGAGGAATATTTGCTGGTGGGAGTGGATCTTCACCATATACTAAAACTATAGAATATGTAACTTTTAGTTCTCTTGGAAATTCCATATATTTTGGAGAATTAACACAAGCCAGAGTAACTTTTAATGCATCTACTCAAGTAAGAGCAGTTCTTGCTGGTGGAGCAACTCCTGCAAACGTAAATACAATTGATTACATAACCATTTCATCTGCTGGAAATGCACAAGATTTTGGAGATTTGACCCGAGAAAGGACAGGAGCATGTACAGTTTCAGACTCTCATGGTGGTCTAGGAGGTTTCTAAGATGGCTAAAATAAGAATTGGTTTAGGGTCTGAATTTAATCTTAACAATAGTAACTTAGGTCTTGGTGTCACCAATCCTCAGGTAAGATTAGATGTTGATGGCACTGTAAAGTCAAAGGACTTTGAGGTAACTGGTGTTACTTCATTCACTGCATATGAGGGTTTCTTAAGATCAGATCATCAGATTGATGGAGACCTTACACTCAACACCGGTCAAGGTCTTAATGCTTCACTGTCTGGTGAGATTATCGTTAAAGATGGTGTCACAGTTACAGTTGGTGCTATTGGACTAGGAACCACATCAGTTGGTGTTGGAACAGAACTCATCACAAACACCATTGATTCCAATGCAACAAACCTTGCAGGTGGAAGTGAGATTGAGTGTCTAAAAGTCTTCAATACTTTCACACCTCCAAGTGGTGGAACAAATGAGAGACCATATGCACCAAAACCAGGAGAGTTATACTATAACTATGACTTCAAGACCATTGAGTTCTTTGATGGTTATGGTTGGAGACAGGTAGATAATACAACCAGAAGTGGTCGTATGGTGGTTGGTGGTGGTATTACTCTAGGTTATACTAATGTAATTCAATACTTTAACATAAACACGTTTGGAAACTCACAAGATTTTGGAGATATTAGTTTAGCTAGAAGTAATATATCATCCTGCTCATCAGCAATTCGTGGCATATGGGCTGGTGGAGCAGATGGAACTTATCGAGATATTATCGAATATGTAACTATTGCATCAGCAGGAAATTCAATAGATTTTGGTGACTTATCAACAGCAAATAGAGCATATATGGGAGGAACTTCCTCATCAACTCGTGGTATATTTGGTGGTGGATATACAACAAGTCCATCAGCAGCAACCGTAAATGTAATAGATTACATTGAGATTGGAACATTAGGAGATGCACTTGATTTTGGAGATTTATTTACGGGTAGATATTCTGCTGGTGCTGTCTCAAATGGAGTAAGAGCAGTTTGGGCAGGAGGTAATCCAACTCCAGATAAAAGTATTATTGACTTTGTTAATATTGCTGCTAAAGGAAATTCAGTTCGTTTTGGTGATCTAACTTATGCGAGAAGAAATGCAGCAGGAGCATCATTCTCCAATAATGTTCGTGGTGTTTTTGCTGGAGGTAGACACCCAACAGTTGTAGGTGAAATTGATTACATCACTATTGCCTCTGAAGGAAATGCAATTTATTTTGGTGATTTGACAATGGCAAGACAAAGGTCTGCTGGATCTTCTACTCAAACTAGAGGTATTTTGGCAGGAGGTCTTAATCCATCCACAGTAGATGTAATTGATTATGTAAATATTACATCTACTGGTAATGCACAGGACTTTGGAGATTTATATCAGGGAACTGGCGCGGCAGATGGTTGTTCAGACTCTCATGGTGGTTTAGGAGGTTTCTGATGTCCGATAAATATAGGAAAGTTGTAGTGTAATGCCAAAAATAAGAATTGGTCTATCAACTGATTTTAATTTAGTAGATGAGCAGGTTGGAATCGGCATCACAAATCCAACTGCTCGCTTAGATGTTGCTGGACAGATTCTTGCGGACAATACTGCTGGCAATGGTGGAATATCAACCTTCAAAGAATATCAAGGATTTAGTCAGACTTTAGCAACTCTTCCACATGAGATTGCAACTGAAGAGGGTGTCTTTAGTTCTCTGACTGGTGAAATCAAAATCACTGGAGAGACAACAG
>VMHT01171042.1_pt1 | contig 42483 bp, 54 predicted proteins | sample 4693611 | NCBI WGS metagenome assembly VMHT01 (sample SAMN12280063, study PRJNA550983) | marine metagenome | isolation source: seawater sampled from same location over 5 years 0.02-0.2 micron viral filtrate | place: USA: collected off the coast of southern California halfway between the port... ...
CACATCATTGAGTGGGAGACACCTAGCGGGTTTATCGTCCGTCAAGATCTCAGGTTCTCACAAACAACAAGAGTTGACACACGACTAATGGGATCAGTCATTGCATGTCAACTCGCTGTCGGTTTTGGCAAGCCCGATATGCAACATCACATCGGAGCTATATCACCAAATATAGTACATAGCTGGGACTCATCACTTATACATTTGGTTTTTAGTGAACCAATGTTTACAAATGGTAACATCCCTTTCGCATGTGTACATGACTGTATATTAGCAAGATCATCTGATATGACTATGATTTCTAGATTAGTCCGTGAAAAGTTTGTCGATATGTACAGCACTAACATACTTCAACAGTGGTGTGAGCAAGTGGATGTACCTTTTGATGACTCAGTAATGGTAAATGATTTAGATATTAAAGAAGTTTTGAACAGTGATTATTTTTTTTGCTAATGGAAAAGGAACGAAACCCAAAAGAAAACGCTACGCTAGTAGAACGAATACAATTCTATGTTGACACTAACCAAATTGTGAAGGCTAAAACCCTCGCACTTCTTGGTGACACATTAGAAGAAGCATTTAGCTGGGATACAGAGTTTATTTAGTATAGGTTAATAGGATACTAGATTTAGTGTCAAATTATACCTACCCTATGTAAAGTACTTAATGATTTCTTAAAAAATAAGGAGTATTCTCTAGCCAATCGTCTGATTATCGTGTACACTTAGGAAAGCGATGCCTACCCCAATCACTAATCAATCAGCACAAAAAGCATATATGGTGATCGAATTACTTCGGTCATCGGGTGAGCGTGAGTTCCCTATGCAACTAGCTTCCTGTTTCTTTTATGTAGCAGCGCATGACGGTTGTGAACAGTCCGAGCTTATCGACGCTGTTAACATAAGTCATAGTTCCGTAAGTAGAAATGTTTCATGGTTAGGTGGTAAACACCGACTTGATAATAGGAAAGGTTTAGAATTAGTACGTCGAGAGCGTAATCCAAAAAATTACAAATCTTGGCTGTTGTTCCTTACACCAAAGGGACGGCAATGGGCGACGCAGATAGAAAATCTTCTTACTGTTCCCACATGACCAGACAAATCACCGTGAAGGACTGTGTAGAACACACAGCTCGATCTCACTGGAAAAACATGCGAAGCTACAAAACTTCCATGATGTACGCAAAACTATTTATGGATTGCCGAAGTCCATCAACACCTATAAAAAAGATGTTGAAGGGCGATTACTGGATCAAAACCCAAAACATGCTTTTGGAAGACCATCCACGCTGGACTCATGCAACAGTAAATAGAACAATTACAGCAGCTCGCACGGCTATCAACAAGGCGCGAAAGGCTGGACTACATGACCTTGGTTTACCTGAGATTGACAAGTTAAAGGAAAACAAATGTCGTATGGTTTGGTTGACTAGACATCAAGTAGATAACTTAGCGAACATAGCTGAAGAGATCTTTGACCAAAAAGATTTAAAGGATGCAATTTTAGTTAGTGCCTATACAGGTATTAGACAAGATGAATTACTTAAATTAAGAGTCAAAGATTTAGACCAACATCATAAGTCACTTCATGTTGGTGGTATGCAGTATTTAGTTACTAAAGCTAATGAGATACGGCATTTACCAATAGGCGAAGTTGACAGAATATGGGATATTCTAGTTAGTCGATGCATACACCTCGATTCACGAGACAGAATATTCGGCGATTGTTGGCGTAATGGTCAAGCATTGCGTAGACAATTTTATAAAGTCCGTGACTATTGTGGACTAGGCGATGAAGTAGTTTGGCATACTCTTCGTCATAGTTACGGAACATGGCTGGCTGAGACTGAATCGGTAAGTACGATTCAAGCTTTGATGGGACACGCTTCAAGCGCAACCACTGAGCGATATGTAAAGGTCAACCCAGCTAGATTAAGAACAGCACTATCTTCATTGAATGAAAAACAGTCAAATGAGTTTACTTCAATACCAGAAGATATGATTGCCCAGTTGAAAGCTCAGATCAAAAAAGAATTGATGTTGGAGTTTCTCAACAAGGACGAAACCAGCTTAACCGCATAGGTTAAAATAAACAGTAGATCTCGGCTAATTGCTTTAGTTGTGTTTAGTGGGTTAGCCGAGATCCCTCTCTGTCGCTACTGTTTGAACAGCACACGCTGGTTTTAGGTTCTGACATAATAAAGTCCACATAACCAACTGAAAACCACCTCTGATGATTAGTCTCTAGTCACTCAGGGGTTTTTTAGTGTCTATTCTCAATTACAGGTAAGACCTAAAATGAGCTGTAAAAAACCAGTAACGTATGAACAGCGGGAAATAGACCGCATGAGTGCCAAAGAGTACTCATTTTTTTTGGCTCACGGCGATGATGCCTTGGACAAAACGAAACTAAACGAGGATGAGTACGAAAGGTACTTGGCTCGTAACCTCATATACGATTTATAAACCAGATGGCAAACGAGTATATCTTCCCCACAAAACTAGAGGGATACATTCGTGTTGATGAAAATGGCGGCAAGTATGATAACCGTTGTTTTTCATTTACACTTGACACCGAAACCCGCACCAAAATGGAAGCGGATAGAGAACAATTATTAAAATGGTTAGACACAAAACCTAATGCAAAAGGAGCTGTAACCCGACCACCAAAATGGGAAGGTAAAGATGTTATTTCCTATAACTATGATGGGAAGAAATCTAAAGCCCCTGTCTTTGTTGATACTGATGGGACACCTTTAACTAAAGATGTTTTAAAAGTGCTTGGCAAAGGTAGCGAAGTGCAGATGATTGTTCAACAAAAACCATATTGTGTAAGTGGTGTAAAAGGTACAAGCTTTCATGTCATAGGTGTCAGAGTACACAAGCTTGTCACTTTCTCAGGAGCATCTGATAAAGGTGAGCTTTCCATTGATGACATCAACTCAATGTTCCTCAAGACAGAGGGATATAAACAAGATGCACCACTTGTAACCGCTGAACCCAGCAGTTATGAACCATCTTATGAAGTTGATTTCTAATGGCATATCGCTCAGGATTGGAAGAGCGTGTAGCAAAACTGTTTGATATAAATAAAATTCCTTACACATACGAGAGTAAGAAATATAAATACATTATCGAAAGTAACTATACCCCTGACTTCTTTGTTGGGGACACGGTTTATGAAGCAAAAGGTTTCTTTAAACCAGAGCAAAGGCGCAAGATGTTAGCCATGAAAAAGCAACATCCAGACCTTGATATACGCATGATATTCCAACGTAACAATACCTTATCCAAATCCTCGAAGACAACTTATGGCGATTGGTGCGACAAGCACGGATTTCCTTGGTGTGTTTTTCCTCTTATACCAAAGGAGTGGTTCAATGAGTTACCTAGATCTCATAAAAAAAAAGATACGAAATCCAGTAGGAAGTGATTTTTTATTTCTGTCACTTGATGCTTGGGTTACACAGTTTGAGGGTGAGATACCCTTTCAAGAAATCGTCGAAGTGATGCGTGACTACGTTGAAATATCGGACGACTATGGACTCACAAAATGAATTTATCAGACACGAAGCTTGTCCGTTTTGTACTAGCAGCGATGCCTTTGCTGTCTATTCAGATGGATCAGGCTATTGCTTCTCATGCGGCAACCATCGTCGCGGTGAAGGAACAAAGGATTTGTTTTTACAACAAAGCAACAGGAGAACGCTACCGCAAATGTCAGTATCTGAAACCAGTAAAGTTAAAAGAATTGACTATGGAGGGGAGTTCGCACGAATTACCTCCCGCAATATAACCGAGGACACTTGCAGAAAATTTAATGTCAGGGTCGATACTGTACGGAATGTTATCAAGTTCCCGTACTATTCAGATACGGGGGCAATCGTCGCGTACAAGGAGAGAACGAAGGCGAAAGGTTTTTCTTGGAAAGGTAAGAATCAAGATCATAAATTATTTGGTCAACATCTATTTGGCAGTGGTAAAACTATTGTCGTAGTTGAAGGCGAACTTGATGCTCTTGCTACCTTTCAGAGTAGACCTAACTGGGCAGTAGTATCCATAGATTGTGGGGCAAAGGCAGCAAAGAAATCTTTAATGTCTCAGCTTGACTATCTACTTGGTTTCGATGAAATCGTTCTCATGTTTGATAATGATGAAGCTGGAACTAATGCCACATCTGAATGTGTCTCTCTATTCCCACCCGATAGAGTTTTTATTGCAGCTCTCGGAACATACAAAGATGCTTGTGAAGCATTGCAAGCAAAAGATAGTGAGGCAATACGTCAAGCTATCTGGAACAAGAAATCATATTCACCAAAATCTATTGTCGATGGACGTGATCTATTTGATCTAGTAAGTAAACCATTACACGGCAAAGATGCTGACTACCCATACAAAGCTGTAAACGATATGACATCAGGACTTCGCTTCGGAGAACTCGTATGTTTAACAAGTGGCAGTGGCGTGGGGAAGAGTACAATTTGCGGCGAAATATCACAGGCGTTAGTAGATCAGAATTTTCGTATCGGGTATATTGCACTGGAAGAAAGTGTACAAAGAACAGCCCTACGACTGATGAGTGTGGTTGCTAATAAACCATTACACCTTAACAACGACATACCAAAAGAAGAACTAAGGCAAGCCTTTGATAAATCTATTGGTACAGGACAAGTGTTATTGCGTGATGGATTTGGCAGCGTTGATCCAAAGTCAATACTAAATGACATGCGTTACTTGGTGAACCAAGGAGTGCAATGGATAATACTAGATCACTTGAGCATATTACTGTCAGCAAATGAGTCTAACGATGAACGACAACTTATAGACAGAACTATGACTCAGCTCCGATGTTTTGTTGAAGAGACAAACATAGGGATGATTCTTGTATCACACTTGCGTAGAAGTCAATCAGATAAAGGACATGAGGATGGTAATGCCATATCTCTTAGCCAACTTCGCGGAAGCGGAAGCATAGGTCAATTATCTGATATTTGTTTAGGAGTGATTCGCTCAGTCAGCAGTGGTGACAATACATCTAAGGTTGTTTGTCTTAAGAATAGATTCAATGGACAGACAGGTGAATGTGGCAATCTCATATACCAGAAAGAAACTGGAAGATTAATAGAACATCCAACCGCACTAAATACAGATTATGAATCGTTTTAACAAAGCGAACATTGCTGTGTTATTTAAAAAGGAAGATTGTAAACCTTGCAAACTAGCACAGAAAAACCTACAAGAAGTTCTACTAAAGAACAAACATCTAGAAGATTATATAAGAGTATTAGATATTAAAAACCATACAGCCTTACGAGGTGTTTACTGTCTCGAAAAGTTTCCTACATTATTGCTTTTATCCAAGCATGGACAAGAAATAAAACGAACAGTTGGTGGACGTAACTTAACAAAAGAACTCTTTTTTACAGTACTAGATGAGGTCAGAAAAGGGAGGTCATATGATCTTTCTAGTTGACATAGAAACAAATGGTTTACTTGATGAAGGTGATACTATCCATTGTCTTGTTGTAAAAGATTTAGACACTGGACAGATACATCGTTACGACGAGTCAGGTAAATACGAAAGCATAGCTGAGGGCGTAAAGACCATCATGTATGCAGATCAAATATGGGGTCATAACCTTATTGCATTTGATATACCTTTTATCATTAAATGTTTTCCATATTTTAAAAATTACACAGCCAAGGTATATGACACCTTGATAATGTCGAGATTGTTTTTTACTGATCTACTAGATCGAGACTTCCGAAACAAACCACCAAACATGCCAGCCCAAATGTATGGGAGACATGGCTTAGAAGCTTGGGGTTACAGGCTCGGAATTATGAAATCAGAATACGGTAAAAGCCTAGATGGTGATTGGTCAAATTACACCCCAGAAATGCTGGAGTATTGTGTAGCTGACGTAGAAGCAAACACACCATTATACGAATTGTTTAAGCCTAAGATAGATGTTCACGAGACATCAATCACGCTCGAAACAGAATGTGCAAGGGTCATGCAATGGCAATGGGAAGAGGGTTTTCCATTTGATATAGCAAAAGCACAAAAGTTAGAAACAAAATTAAGGATAGAATTGGAGACGCTTTCAGACGAAATGCGATCTACATTCCCGCATGTAGACGGAGGTAACTTTACACCCGCTAGACCTAACCAAAACAAAGGTTATGTCACGGGTGCTGAGTTTTGCAGACTTCGAGAGTTCAATCCAACCAGTAGACAACATATAGCTTTTGCTTTTCAAAACTTTCGAGGTTGGGAAGCTATAGAAAAGACAGATACAGGTAGACCAAAAATTGATGAAAAAGTGTTGATGGATCTCGGCACAAATGAGTCAAAAAAATTTGCCCGTATTTTGGAATTACAAAAAGCCCTTGGTCAACTATCAGAGGGACAAAATGCTTGGCTTAAACTTGTTGATAAGACAGGTAAGATCCACCATTCTTGTTCACTAGCTACCAACACATTTAGACAAGCACATTATCGTCCGAATCTTAGTCAAGTAAACAGTGCAGAAGAGTACAGAGAACTTTTTGGCTGTGGAGCTGGACGAGTACAGGTAGGGGCAGACGCAAGCCAGCTCGAACTTCGCGGACTTGGACACTATATGTCCTTGTTCGATGGAGGAGAGTTTAGTAAAGAAGTTGTCGAGGGAGATATTCATACTCGACTTGCAAAAATTTATGGTACAAGCCGTCAAGTTAGCAAGGGTGTAACTTATTGCATGATTTATGGAGGGGGAAACTTCAAGATAGGTCTGACTGCTGGTTTTGATAAAAAAGAAGCAGCAAAAGAAGGTAAAAGGATAAGAGCTGATGTATTGAATAAGTTAAAAGGCTATAAAGAACTACAACTAGCAATCCAACAAAAAGCAAAGTCAGGTGTACTTAAAGCATTAGATGGTAGACCCTTGAGGGTAGGTGACAAATCACACGTCGCTATGAATTACCTTATCCAAAGTGCTGGGGCAATAATTTGCAAAACTTGGCTAGTTGAATCAATCAAAAGATTAAAAGCACAATGTGTAGATTTTGTTCCTTTGGCTTTTATACACGATGAAATACAGCTATCGGTTCATCCTAAAGACACATACGAAACAAAGAAAATACTAGAGGAAACAATTATTGACGTTCAAGCAATGCTCGCTTTTCGATGCGAACTTGCCGCTGAAGCTAAATCAGGACTCACTTGGTGGGACTGCCACTAAAGTTTGTAAAACATGTAACAAGCGTAAACCAGATAATCAATTTACTAAAGCTGATGGAAGACACAGAGCTACGAGAAATCGTTGCAAAGAGTGTACAAACATTCAAAACAAGATCCGCAATACCCTTAAAAAACGACATCCAGAACCCACCGCTGGTAACTGCCAAATATGTGGACAGTACACGAGCGAGTGGGTATTGGATCATTGCCATAAGAAATTATCTTTTCGAGGGTACATTTGTAGATCTTGCAACAGCGGTATTGGTTTGTTACATGATGATCCCGACACGTTGAAGCGAGCTGTTATTTATCTCACAAATGAAACTAAAACCACCAACGATATTACTTGATGCTGATTATTTTTTTTACAGAGCTGCTACTGCATCAGAGTATGAAATGACATACGATGCAGACACTACCGTAATAGCTGGAAGTTTAACCAACGGACAGAAAATAATTAGATCAGATGTAAAAAATTTAAAAGAAAGGTTTGATACAGACCAACTAATAATGACGTTTACTGACGTTAAAAATTTTAGAAAAACTATAGACAGTTCTTACAAGTCTAATAGAACAAAGCGAAAGCCTTGTGGATTTAAAAGATTATTAAACTGGGCAAAGACTGAGTATGAATGTATTCGTATGCCACAACTAGAGGCAGACGATGTTCTCGGAATACTATCCACGAGTGGTTGCTACAGTAACTTCGTAATAGTTAGCCCAGACAAAGACATGGAACAAATACCATGTCGTATATATAACCTCAAAGATGAGTTTACCCAAACCCCAGAACAAGCAGAATACAAATTATTTGAACAATGTTTAAGTGGTGATCCTGTTGACGGATACTCAGGTATTAAAGGTGTGGGTAAAAAAAAAGCACAACTAATTTTAAAAAATAAAGATGGATGTTATTGGGACACTGTGCTTGGTGCTTATATTGACAATGGCTATACGAAAGCTGATGCACTAAGACAATTAAGACTTGCCAAGATACTTCATGCAGATGATTGGGACTTCAAAAAAGAAGAACCAATATTATTTACGCCATGATTTTTACAAGGCAAGAACTTATTTATATACGAAATAATTTATTAAGTAGTCGTATGTATAAAGGTGTAAAGCTACCTCACAATGCTGTGATTTGGGAAGAGTGGATGCACGATTTTCTAAAAAAAATTAATAACCAATTAGACAAATAAAAAATGCACTATGACTTTCAAGGTCAGGCAATCCAATTTAGATTGCAAATGGATCAGCCTATAGGAGCAAAAGCTGATCTTAAATTACAAAGAGAACTTATCCGTGAAGAGTACTGGGAGTTTAACCAAGCGATAGCTGACTCAGAACCAGATGAAAATAAACTTAAAGAACTAGCAGATATAGTTTTTGTTTGCTTCCAATATGCCACCGCCGCTGGCTGGGAACTTGATGAAGCTTTAGACAGAGTATTTAAAAGCAACATGTCTAAGTTAGAGAATGGCAAGCCAGTAAAAAATGCCGCTGGCAAAGTAATCAAAGGTCGAAACTACAAACCCCCTTATTTAGAAGACATAGTATGAATGAAAAAATAGCAAGAACAGGTAGAGTATCTTCTTGGCTCGAAGATCCATCACATAGACTACCTGTTTCATGCACAATCGTATGCCCAGAAGATGACATGGAGTCCATACAGGACTCTTGGGTATTCGCAAGTTACGCACTAAGACATGGAGCTGGAGTAGCAGTACATCTTAGTAATCTTAGACCAAAAGGAACTGACAATGGTAGAGGATTAGTTGCAAGTGGAGCTGTAAGTTTTGGTAAAATTTATTCTACTCTTAATGAAGTATTAAGAAGAGGGGGACATTACAGATCAGGTGCTATTACACTACATCTTGACGCTGACCACAAAGATTTAACTGACTTTATAACAGCTAAAAGAGGTGACTTACCTTGGGTAAAAAGGTGTGTAAATATAGATCAGAAGTCATGGGATAATCTTGATAGTCTTACAAGGGGTTTGTTATTGCATGGCATACAGGCTGGAGATATATGGTTAGCTAAGAAAAGATATGACAAGCAAGGGAGACGAGTTAGATTTAATGTTTGCTTAGAGGTTGCCTTACTAAATAAAGGTAGTTGTCTTTTGCAACACATAAATTTAGCGGCGTGTGATAAACAAGAACTTATAAGAGTTTTTGAACAGGGGATGAAAGAGCTATGTGAACTACACCCAAGAACAGGTGTAGAAAAAGATGGCATGTATCGTCACCCTAATGAAGATAGACAAGTTGGGCTAGGCATGATTGGTCTAGCTAACTTTCTTGCTTACTACAACGTATCTTATAAAGAGTTTGGTGAAGCACTAACATTATTAAACAATGATCGCGCACCCGAAGAATATACAGAAGCATATGATCTAGCTATATGGTTTATGCGAGCTATCAATGCCGCTGCTGATGTAGCTGAAAGTTACAACATGGACAGAGCTTTCGCTATTGCTCCTACTGCTACATGTTCATATAGATATTCTGATAGAAAGGGAAATACATCTACACCTGAGATCGCTCCACCGATTGCTACCAGTGTAGATAGAGATAGCGCAGCTTATGGTGTAAAGTCTGTTGACTACGGATATGTTGAGACTGCTTGGGAGGTTGGTTGGGATGCATACTATTCTGTTGCCAAAGGAATGTGTCAGTTGTTAGAGAACACTGGATTATTTCATGGCTATTCATTTAATACATGGACAGATGTATGCAAATATGATGATGAGTTTATACAAGATTGGTTGGACTCACCATTAACAAGCATGTATTACTCATTAAGAGTGATGCCAGATACACAAAGAAAAGATGATGCCGCTGCACTTATTGATGATGAAGATTATAAAGACTTATTTAATTTTGATAACAATGAAGTTTGTTCAACTTGTGCAGAATAATGACTAGCCCTTATACGAAACTAACAAATAGAAAAAGAAAATGGACACCTGTAGAAGTAACTAAAGGTGATTTAAAAATAGGATCAGAAGAAACATTTTATAGAGCCTTAGCACTGAGAACGCTTGAGCTACCTGTTAAAGAAATGCTTGAGCAAGGATTAGCAAAAGAACTACCTAAGATAGATGGATGTGAGGAAGCACTTAGAAGTAACCAAAAGGATGAGGACAAGCATGATCTTGCTTTTAACTATTTGGTTAATGCTCATGGGATTAACAGGGGAGCTGAGAGGGAGGCGCAAGTTATTCGCAAAGCGTGGCTTGATGCACCCCAGCACCCAATACTCAAGACGGCTGTACTAGAGAGATCAGTATTTTTTGTACTGCTACCTTTCTATAGATACTGTGGTGATATGGGATCTAAAACAATATCGCAAGATGTGTCGGGTGACGAAGGTATCCATGTTCTTATACATCAAATGGTATGTAAAGATTTAGGTATAGCTAACTCAAAAAGCTTAGATAACCTACGCAGACAGACTGTTGCATGGGTAATGGATAGCCTTGGCACTTCCGAAAATAAATATTTAAACAAAGATTTCTGGATTAAAACCAGCGATTCTTTATATCGTACTGGTAAAGCAGAACTTAAAGAAACACAACGCTCCCGCATGCCAGCGTTTTTTGAGAGCGACAACCGAGACTTACCTTCTTATGGATAGCACATTAAAAATCCTAGATGGGGGAGTTGGATTTCTAGATGAAATGATTATTGAACTAGATGAAACCTTCCCTGCATATACACCAAACCCTGATGACACCCTAGCTTTGATTATGTTCAGAGCTGGGCAGCGTAGTGTCGTAGAACATTTACAAAATAAGAAAGATGTGTCAGCCTGATATACCAGACATGCCAGAGTATGAAGAGCCTAAAGTAGCTCCAGCAGCTCCAAAGCCAATACAACCTGACTCGATGGGTACACTTCCACCACCAATGTCAACAAGTGCGGGTGCGGGTGATGAAGCAAAACTCAAAAAGAAACTCACAAAAAAACAAGAGTTACAAAAAACACAAGGTCTTAGCAAATTTAAAATACCTTTAAATACAGCAAAGACTTCAACTAAGACTTCATTAAATATTCCTAAATGAGACAAACAGCGTTATCACGCTACGAAAGTTTGAGATCAGGAAGACAACAGTTTTTAGATGCGGCACGAGAAGGAGCAAGGTTAACTATTCCTTACCTTATGACTGAAGAGGGTTTCGGTGAAGGCGAAAAGCTACCGATACCTTGGCAGTCACTGGGAGCTAAAGGATGTAACGTACTCAGCTCCAAACTTATGCTTAGTCTTTTCCCGTTAAATACAAGTTTCTTTAAGTTATCTATTAACGACCAAGAACTTGCAACCTTACCAGAGATAACACCTGACATAAGATCAGAAATAGATTTGACACTAAGCAAGATGGAACGAACCATCATGCAGCAAATCTCAGAATCTAGTGATCGAGTTATCTTATACTCAGCGATGAGACATTTGGTTGTCACAGGCAACGTATTATTGTTTGCTGGGAAAAAACATTTAAAACTGTATCCTTTAAATCGCTTCGTAGTGGATCGTGACGGCAATGGTGAAATACTTCACATCGTTACGAAAGAGCATGTCCATAGATCATTACTTCCAAAAGAGTTTCAAAAACTACCTGATGGAGAACCAAATATAAATAGTGCTGGAGAAGATGGAGTAAAGCACGGAGTAGCTGGTAGTAGCTATGAAGATGCAACTGTCTTTACCCACTGTGAATTAAAAGACGGATCACATAAATGGTATCAAGAATGTGACGGAAAAATTTTACCAAGCTCACACGGTTCAAGTCCTAAAAATATTAGTCCTTGGATTTGTTGTAGATTTAATATTACGGATCAAGAGAGTTACGGTAGATCAAGAGTATCTGAGTATCAAGCAGACTTACAGAGTCTTGACGGTCTTATGCAAAGTATGGTGGAAGGAAGTGCAACGATGGCAAAGGTCGTCTTTGCAGTATCTCCCAGTTCTGTTACTAAACCTCAAGCTCTAGCAAGGGCATCTACTGGAAGCATTATTTCTGGTAGGGCAGACGACGTTAGTGTTATTGCTACAAACAAGCAAGCTGACTTCCGTACTGTAAGAGAAATGATAGAGATATTAACACAAAGAATATCAGATGCTTTTTTAATTCTTAGTCCAAGAAATGCAGAACGTACAACAGCGACTGAGATTTCAGCGGTACAACAGGAGCTTAACGAGCAACTGTCTGGAGTATATGGTAATTTAACTGTTACTTTATTGACTCCATATTTACTAAGAAAGCTACATATACTTCAGCGAAACAAATCTATACCACAACTACCAAAAGGATTAATAAGTCCTACTGTTGTTGCTGGATTAAATAGTTTGGGTCGTCAACAAGACAAAGTAGCATTAATGGAATTTATGAATACAGTAGCGCAGTCCCTTGGTGCGGAAGCGTTAGCACAATATATAGTTCCTACAGAAGTATTGAAAAGACTTGCCGCTGCGTCAGGTATTGAGACATTGAACTTGATTAAAGATCAATCAACAATGGATCAAGAAATGGCACAGATGCAACAACAACAAACTACAGACACGTTAATGAAACAAGCGGGTCAGTTAGCAAAGACACCAATAGCGGAGCAATTATTAAATGGCAACCAACAGCAAGAACCCCCAGCCCTCCAAGAAGGAGGAGGAAACATCCCAAGCCCCACAGGTCAAGAAGGTACAGAGTAAAAAAAGAGTTACCACTGCGGGAGACTACGAGATAAAAGAAAAAATATCCAGATCATTTGGAACAGCAAAAACTACATTTCACTAAACCATGCCCAGTAAAATGATTGATCCTACTGAACAAAATCAGTCGGAACAAGTAACAGAAGCAAAAGCATATGAACAAGGTAAAGCAAATGAAGAGGCACTAGCGGCTGATCGTGAAGCTAACTTTGATGCTAACGAAAGAGAAAATCAAAACACTAACCTTATAGATGGTAAGTTTAAAAGTCAAGATGATTTATTAGCAGCTTATAAAGAGTTAGAAAAAAAACTTGGTAAGCCAGAGGAAGAAACAGAAGAGCAACCTACTGAAGAACCAGAACCAGAGATACCTATACCTCAACAGAGTATGCAAAAAGCTGCTGATGTTTTTAAAGAAAAAGGCGAGCTGACTCCTGATGTTATCGAAGACTTATCGAAGATGGACTCAAAAGAGTTAGTCAAAGCCTATATGGATTATTACAACAAAAATCAAACAAAGTCTTTAGAGCAAAATGCAGTGTCTGAGATACATGGTATTGCTGGAGGTGAGCAAGGTTACAACGACCTTATGCAGTGGGCATCTACTAATGTTCCAGAAAAAGATATTTTGGAATTTAATCAGATTGCAGAATCAAATAATCCAACGGCTATTAAGTTTGCAGTTGAAGCTCTTAACAATAGATATAAAAACTCTGAAGGTTATGAGGGTCAATTATTGACAGGCAAATCACCCACCAACGACGGGCTAAAACCATATCGAAGTCATGCTGAACTTGTACGAGATATTGGTAATCCTTTATATCAATCTGACCCAGCGTTTAGAGAAGATGTAGAAGCAAGACTAGCTCGTTCACCAGAACTTTTATAACAAATAATCGTGACAGCTACACAACATAGTTTTCAAGACGGTAAATATTCAGTCCGTCAGGTAGAGGTAGCAAGACAACCTGTTACCGCTAGACAGTTAGCTGCTGGATCTGCAAGTGCAAATACAGTGTTAACTGCAACCGTACGCCTGATAAGCATACGGGCTGTAGGTGCTGACATAAGATATTCCATAGGAACTTCAGCTCAGACAGCTACAACATCTAGCCACTTCATAGCAAGTGGTGAAAGACTTACTTTGGTTGTTCCAAGTGGAGCAAACATAGGCGTAATCCGTGGCGCATCAACAAACGGAACTCTTGAATTATCAGAACTAGACTAATGGATTTAAACAAAGCAGAAAAGTGGAACGGAAGATTAGCGATGCTAGGTGTCGTTGCAGCTATAGGAGCATATTGGGTTACAGGTCAAATCATTCCTAATATTTGGTAATGGCAAAAAGAGGATTATACGCGAACATCAACGCTCGAAAGAAAGCTGGTAAAAGCAGATCTAAAAAAAACAGTACCATTACAGCTAAAGCATATGCAAATATGAAAGCTGGCTTTCCTAAGAAAAAGAAGAAAAAGTAAGGGTACAATCATACCTAAACAATTTTTCGTCCACCTTCTAGCCTAATCTGAAGGGACTAAAAATGCACAAATTAAAAATTTTCTGGCAAAAGGTCAGAACAGTTATGAAATCAGAGAACTTTAGTAGGTATCCTGTTTTGCATGACAACGAAGAAATAAGGAAGCAAAGAAACATTGCATCCTTAAAAAGAACTTATAAAAAGTGATGTACAAAATATGTAGTCAAATAAGTTGGGCTGATGTTATTGATAAATTAAATCACGAAGTCCATAACAATAGTGCAAAAATTATGGGTACTACATATGTATTACATGATGATTATAGACCTAAGACATTACAAAGAGCTTATAAAGAAGTAGCTGTTGGTAAAGCTGACATGCACGTTTATGTATCCTTTGCATCTGATAGTCCAACTTTCGGAAAACACAAAGATACAAGTGACGTATTAATAGTACAAGCTATTGGTGAAATGAAATATTTCATAAATAACCAATCTATTAAAGTATGTCCTTCGGATTATATTTATATACCAAAAGGAATTTATCATACTCCAGTTGTTTTAACACCAAGAGTTACCCTAAGTTTTTCGTCTATTGAGTATGACATCTACTCAACTATAAAAGAGTAATCGGTTAAGCGGTCTGGGGGTGCAAGTCCCCCTATCTCAATTTCCCAATAGCCTGATACGTCAGATAACTACTGGGGTGTACACCTCGGAAAGAGGGTCAAATCTTTCAAAAACTTAGACATGTCGAAATCGTAAATAATTTTAATAGGAGATATAGACCATGACAAACATGGCTAATATTACTAGACCACATTCGGTCAATGGTAATCAAAGTAATACGTTTGCAAATAAATATGCAACATCGTTAACCGTCTTTTCTGGAGAAGTATTTAACGCATTTAACAGTGCTTCAATCTTTAAAGGATTAGTAAGAGGTTACACATTAAGAGGTAACAAGAGTAAGCAATTCTTACTACAGGGTACACTCGGAGCTGGCTTCCACACAGCAGGGCAGCCTATACTAGCTGACGCTGCATTGAAGGCAAACGCCGTCACAATCAATGCTGACGATCTATTAATCAGCTCTCAGTTTGTTTATAACCTTGATGAAATTTTGTCTTCTTTCTCTCAAAGATCTGAAATATCTAAGCAGATTGGTGAGGCTTTAGCAAAATTCTATGACCAAAGAATAGCAAGAGTTTTAGATATGGCATCTAGAGCAAGCTCTGTTGTTACAGGTGAATTAGGTGGATTTGAAGTATCTATCGGTTCTGGAAAACAGTTTGATGCACAAGCTATCGTTGACGGTATCTTCGAGGCAAGAGCTGTACTAGAAGAACGCAACGCTCCTACTGACGGAATTAGTTGTGTACTTTCTCCAAGACAGTACCTATCACTTATCTCCTCTGTTGATACAAACATTCTTAACAGAGAGCTAGGTGGAACACAAGGTTCTGTAAATAGTGGTGAAGGACTTTACTCTATTGCTGGAGTTAAGCTTTACAAATCAAACAATCTTCCTTTCATGGCAGCTTACAACTCTGCTGTTACAGGTGAGAACAATGATTACACTGACACAAACGATAAGTGTGCAGGGCTTATATTCCACAGAGACTGTGTAGGTACAGTTGAGACTGTAGCTCCAACAGTGGAAACAACATCTGAATCATTTAGAGTTCAGTACCAAGGTGACTTGATTGTTGGAAAACTCAGCATGGGTGTAGGTATGCTACGCACATCAGTAGCTGGTTCACTTCAAGCTAAATAATATATAGTTCCCAAGGGGTTTATCCCCTTCGGGGCTTCACATTCCCTAGAAATAAATGGCTACTAAAATTACAAAATTAGATGGTGTCAATATTATTTTATCTAATATTGGACAAGCACCTGTTACATCACTAGCAACACTTAACCCCGCTGCAAAATTAGCAGAACAAATTTTAGACGAAATATCTTTATCTACTCAAGCAGAGGGATGGGTATTTAATACTGAACAAGATTATCCATTTACACCAAATAATGATAAACAAATACTTATACCATCAAATGTTTTAGCTTTAGACTTCGTAAGTTTTGGTGATAAAAATACAGTGCAAAGAGGTGGCAAGCTTTATGACAAACGAAATCATACATACCTTTTTGATGATGTTGTCTATGGCAAAGTTACATGGTTATTTGACTTTGTTGATTTACCAGAAGTATTCAAAAACTATATTGCTATGAGAGCTGCTAATGTTTTTGCAAACAGATCAGTTGGTAGTAATGAGATAGTTAAATATTCAAAAGAAGAAGAGCAAATTGCTAGAGCTGCAATCATGGAATATGAAACACAGCAGGGGGATTACAACATGCTTAACGATAAAGCGGGAGGAACAGAGTTCCATACATTCCTACCATATAACGCTATTAAGAGGTAACAATGGCAGCAATATCACAACAAATACCTAATCTCTTAGGAGGTGTAAGTCAACAAGCAGATCCATTAAAATTAGCTGGACAAGTAAAAGAATCAATTAATGCTTATTTAGATCCCACATTTGGATGTAGGAAAAGACCACCCTTACAATATATAAAAAACTTAGCATCAGATATACCAACAAATGCTAAGTGGTTTTTTATTTTACGAGACAGCAGCGAGAAGTATGCCGTCACGATTTATAAGAATACTGCTTCACCTTTTGATATGAAGGTTAGAGTTTTTGATTTAGATACTGGTAATGAAAGAACTGTTAATATCGGATCTAATGTTAATGATTATTTAGATACAGATAATTTAGATACCTTAAGCACACTTACTTTAGCTGACCTTACTTTGATAGCTAACTCAAAGAGAGAAGTAAGTATGAACTCAGTCCAATTAACTAATGATCCAGAGGAAGCTTTAGTTACTATAAATACTGTTGCATATAACACAACTTATAGCATTGACTTAGCAAGAGACGGTGTTACACAACAGACAAAAGTTTATAGAGCAACAGGACTAGAAGTTACTCCAGCATCATATGAAGTTGCAGATGGTGGTTTAGCTTCCAACCATTCTGCACAAGATCATTCTTACAGTGACCCTAACGACGCTTCAAAAACAGGATTACAATTTAGACTTGTAAACCAAGGGGCTGCATTTTTTGATGAAGAAACAGATGCTTTTAAATCTAGATACAACGCAAGTATTATTTTAAAAAATGGTGGAAGTGGTTGGAGAGTAGGAGATAATTTTAATATTACACAATCTGGTAAAACTTTTAATGTAAGAGTTTCATCTGAAGCTTTCGACTTTACTTTTGCAAGTGATGGTACAGCAACTTTTACAACTCCGAGTAATGCGACGAGTGGTACTTTAAGAGTTGGTGATATTATTAATGATTTAGTATCTGATATAAATTCTATATCTGGATATGTGGCTGAGTCTATTGGTCATGTCGTAAGAATAAAACGAAATGATACAAGATCTTTTAACGTATCGGTTCGAGGTGGGGTTACTAATAAAGCAATGGATGTAATTAAAAGTACAGCCAACGATATAAGTAAACTACCAAGTCAGTGCTTTCCTGATTTTTTTGTAAAAGTACAAAATACACAAGAGTCAAATGCTGACGATTATTATGTAAAATTTGTTCCTGACGCTGCTGGAGTAGCTGGAACTGGGTCTTGGGTTGAGACAGTTAAGAAAGGCATAAATACAAGCTTTAACCCATCTACTATGCCACATGGATTAATAAGAGAAGCAAATGGAACGTTTTCATTAAATCCCTTAAACTCTAGTGGTACACTGGGAGGTTATGCAGATCGTGATGTTGGGGATAATACAACAAATCCAGAACCAAGTTTTGTTGGACGCACTATTTCTGGTATGACTTTTTTTGCAAACCGCTTGGGATTTTTAGCGGAAGATGCAATCATAATGAGTCAAGCTGGATCACAGTTTAATTTTTTTGCACACTCAGCTTTAACAATCAGTGACGCAGATCCTATAGATTTAACAGCAGCTAGTACCAAACCAGCATTTTTAAAAAAAGCGTTAGGTACACCAAAAGGATTAGTCATATTTGCGGAACATGCACAATTTTTACTTGCAACACAAGATGTTGCGTTTGCTCCAGCCACTGTAAAACTTACTGAGATTTCAAACTATACATATACATCAACTGTCCCTCCACAAAGTTTAGGTGTAAGTATTATGTTTCCCTCTGAAACAGAAACTTTTAGTAAAGTATTTGAAATGGCTACTGACTCTGTTGATAATAGACCTTCAGTTGCTGAAATATCGAGGATAATTCCTGAGTATATTCCTAAAGGATTACAATGGTCAGCTAGTTCACCTAACAATAGTTTTGTTTTGTTTGGTGATAATACTGATTTAATTTATTATTTTAAATTTTATAACGCTGGAAATGAAAGACAAATAGCTGGTTGGGGTAAATGGCAATTACCAGCTCAATGTAGAGGTTATGTTTTTGATAATGATACTTCTTATGCAGTTACCTACGACGGGACTAATTACGGATTATCGAAAATGGAACTTATAGATGATCCAGTTAATAATTCTATAGATACAGGTTTTACAAAATTTACACCAAGAGTTGACTTCCTACAAAGCAAAGCCAATATCACAACTGCGTCCAGTACAAATGTTGGTAAGACAAAAGTAAGATTTGCTAACCATAGTTTTATAACAGGTAAACAGCCAATAATTATGTTTACTGGAAATGGTAATACGGCGGGTGAGTTTGAAAGACCTACGATACTGACTGATGCTACAGGAAAATATATAGAAACTGATACAACAAACCTTGCTGGTAATTATGTTATTGGTCTGGAATATCAGATGTCAGTACAACTTCCTAGCTTTTTTATAAAACAAGAAACTAGAGCTGACAGGGTTGATATTCCTATGGTTGAAACTTTATTTTTAGATCTCTACCATTCTGGAAGATACGACGTTATCATTAAAAGATTTGGTTATACAGACTTCACATTTACAGTAGAGGCGGCACTAGCGAGTATTTATCAAGCTGACTCTCCTATTATCGAAGAGGTCATAACAAAACAAGTTCCTATATATAATCTTGGATCAGAAACTACAGCAACTATTAATGCTTTAGATCCTATACCAAGTGCGATTACTGGTTATAGCTATAGAGGACATTACAATAAGAGAGGAATACAAACATTACAATAACTCCGTACTATCGAGAGGCTACTTTCGATGATGTATTGCAAGTTGCCAATAATCTTTTACCAGAAGATTTACAAGAAATGGAAGGCTTAGGACATAGTGTTCTAGGTCTTTTCTTTTCTTTTTATGCTAGTGATCCATGTCTAGCTTTTTTTAACAAGTATGGTGACATTGCTGGGTTAGGTGGTATTTCATATGTTTCCCCAATACAAGGAAGTATATGGATGATATGTACACCACACATAAAAAAAAACCCAGTAACTTTTGTTAAACAATGCAAGAAATGGTTAAGCGAGCAAAAGCAATACAAAATTTTGACAAATAAAGTAGACGCTAGAAATAAATTTCATCACAAACTTTTAAAGCTTTTAGGTTTTAAATCAATAAGAAAAGTAATAACCGAACCACACCAACTGCCCTATATAGAGATAGTAAAATTATGTGCCTAGTAGAAGGGATGCTCGGTGCAACAGCAGCTTCGGCAGCTTCAGCTCAAGCGGTAGCTGGTTTAGCTTTATCAGCTTTTAGTACTGTAACAAGTATTAGTCAAGCTAATTATCAAGCTGCTGTTCAAAAAAGACGAGCCGACATACAACATCAGAATCAACAGATTCAACAAAATTACGAAAATCAACAAACCGTTGCTAACCATATTGGAGCAATAAGAGCGCAGCAAGCGGCTGACTTGGCTGGACAAAAAGATGTACTTAATGCAAATACAGCAGCAAACAAAGCTTATGTAGCTGAACAAATTAAAAAAAATGATGCTCGAACAGCGGCTGCATTTAAGATGCAAGATATATATGCGAAACAAATAGGAGCTAAGGGTCAAATATTTGCTACTGGTCGTAGTGGTCAATCTATTGGATTGCTTGCTATGGATGCTGAAAGAAAAGGTGGTTTAGCAGCGACTAAAGAGTTTGCTTCTAAAGATAGTCTGTATCAGCAGTCAGATATAAATATGTCGAATATTGAAACTCAGCGACAATCGAAAGTAAATATAGCACTCGCATCTATTCCAGCTCCTGTACAAGCACCGTCTTTAGCTCCTGATATTTTGGGAGATTACCCGTTGGATTTAAAACGTCCGACATACGATTTTGGATAAATGGCAAGAATTTATAGAGAGCCAAACTTTAATAATCAGTTTAAATCTTCAGCAGCCTCTGGGGTATTCGTACCCGAAAAAGCCTTTGATCCTTCAAAGCAAATAAGAGAGGAAGCAAAAAGAAAAGCTCAAGATATAAAAAGTTTGCAAAAAAACCAACAGCGGCAAGCTGCTGTTAATGAAGGGTATTTCAATGCAAGTGTAGCTAAAGGAAATGCCAGCTTTGCTAAGACAAAAGCTATATTATCTTTTGCACAAAGTGGTGTATCTACGATTGCAAAGTTAGATGAGATAGCACAAAAAGAAAAAGGTAAACAAGAGGGTCTAGATTTTTTAAAACCTGAGCTTGGTGGATCTATTGTTGATGAAACACCAAATCAAAATTTAGAAGATGTAGCTAGGTACGAAGGTGATTTAACATCTGACAATGTTGATATAGTAAAATCAGCAAAAAATGTTGAGCCTAACGATGTAAAACTTCAAGAAGAAATAATTTCTGAAAACTCAAATGCTGAGGCTAGTAGATCAAGTTCACAAATTACTACCTATACAGCAGCGGCAAGTTTAGAAACTGACCTACAAGCTTTTTTAGAAAGTGATACAAAAATACAACTTGCAGATGGAACAATTATTGTTGCGAAAGATGCAACAGTAGATCAGCTTCCAGCAGTTATAGACGTTGGTTTAGATGCCGTAACTAAATCTTATTTTCCTAATGAACTGAGTGGTGAAGCTTTATACAATACATACATTCCAAAAGCTAAAACTGTATATGCAACTTTACTAAATAAAGTTACAAAAGAAAAAATAGCTCTAGCACAAGAGTTGAGAGTTTTAGAACATACAGATTTAGCTACAGTTCAACTAGACGAAGGACAGCCAGCATCATTTGTACTACCAAAATTAAGTAAAAAACTTTTTACAACAGGTGCATATGATTCAGAAAATGATGCGTTTGAAGCTGGATTTAATCATTTACAAAATTACTATCGTTCAAATCAAGATCTTGAAGGAGCTGCGGCTTTACTAAATGTTTATAAAGTAGTCAATGATGATGGATCAGTTAACACAGGAACGAAACTTGCTAATGATCCTGTCTATAGCTTAAAGGTTATGGACTTAATGCAAAATATTAATAACGATATTAAAAATATTAAGACAGCTACTATTGCTGGATTTGAAAAAGATATGTTTGCAAAACTTAGTGGTGTCAATGATCCTACAGAAAGAATAGGAATAGTTGCTGAATCAATACAAATACTAAAAGATGCTGGTTATAACGAAGCGGCAAACAATTTATCTAAACAAATAGAGTCTTTATCAGTTTCTGATGTGCAAAAAATAGAAGATGCAAGTATATATGAGCAAGTAGTAATGGGAGAAATTTCTTCTAAAGACGTATTAGATAAGCAACTTAAGCTTGGTGTTATAAGTAAACAAGGTTATGACAAAGCAATTCAAGAGTTAGATAATAAAAACCCACAAATACCTGATGGAACTACTAAAAATTTTGTAGATGGGGTTATTAATGGTAAATTAGATGATTTTAAAATCAGAATAGGTGCTGAAACCAATCCTTTTGGTGAAGTTTTATTTGCTACCGATGCTGGATATTTAGATAATGCTAGTGATAGAGGAAGAATTATAGCTGCTGTTGAACTGGATCTAAAAAAAATATCACTTACAACTTATAAATTACATAAAGATAAAGGTGAGGGTACAGTTATTGCTGAAATGGATAAGGCATTAACTAAATATTATAAAGATCAATTTTTAACAGAGGGTGGTAAATATTACGTTAAACCTTTTGCTAATGATAATAGTATTCTTGTTTCTGCTGGTACAAAAAAACTTAAAAAATTATTAGGCAGTTCTGAAAATCTTACTAGAGCTTTTGGAAGTAGAGATACAAGTTTTAAAGCAGTTAGGTTTGATTTTAATGCTGGAGATAAAATAACACTTGAGTCTGTAGCAACCTTTAATCCATTAAGAGGAGATACTCTTTTTAAAAAAGATACACACAAAGTTTTTGTAGAAAATTATAAAAATTCTGGTACTTTTGAACCTGTAGTTATGGATGCGGCAGCGGCTGTAGGTATGACTCCTTTAGAGTTTTTAAACAAACAAAATACTAACCACGGTTTACCACAATTTTATAGACCTCAAAAGTTATCAACAGAAAAACCAAATTACTTAGCAGCTACAGATTATTTTTTAAATAGTGGATTATCTGCTAAAGCTGCAAAAATGTTTAGTGGTAATTTTAATGAAAGCACATGGAATAATTACGATAACTCTAATGTATTTTTATCAAGGGATACAAGTTTTACTGAGGACAATCTAAAAAATATTATTGGTCTTATTGAATCAAATCCAGATATATTCAATATTGCAAAAAATCCTTATGCAACGGATAGACAATTACTAAACGCTGCGAGTTTTATATTTAATTAATTATGGCTATTTTAGAAAATAGGGATTTTGAAGAATACATAGATCCTGAGAAAAAAAAAGAAAGCGTTAACGTAGATGATTCAAATAGTGAAATTACAAACGAAAACGTAGAGCAACAAACAACAGTAGAGTCGGCAACAAAACAACAAAGACCAGAAGGACTTGTAACTAACATAGGTAAGGGTCTTGATTATGTGGTAAATGCTGATGGTTTAACAGCAGATGCTATGAACGTAGTTGCTAGAGGTGTAAAAGAAAGAACAAAAGGAATACCAGTTTTAGAAAATGTAGGTGAGTTTGTTGATAATTTTGTACAAGGTTCTGATGAAATTAAAGAAGCAGAAGCAAAAAGAAGTGAAGAAAAAGCACAACAACGTAGAGAGGGTAAAGATAATTTACTTGATAAAACAAATGTTGTACTTGAAGGTATTTCCTCTGGTATGGAAGGTGGTATAGCTTTACCATTTACCTTAGCTGGTAGACTCACAAACCAAGCAACCCCTTGGGCTGATCCTCCAGCAACACTAAAAGATAGTCCACTTGGTGAAACTGTTTTTGAAATAGCGCAAGTTGTTACTCCTACATTACTGTTAGGTGGTGTTGGTGGAACAAGTGCTTTAACTACTGGTACTACAGGTTTGTTAGCTGAAAGTGCTATTGAAACTGTAACTCAAGATGCCGCTGACGACTTAATAGCTGGTAGATATTTAGCAACTAGATTCGGAAAAATAGCTGATTCTCTTGGTTTTGACGGAGATAAATTAGCTATAGATATGATCGAAGGTAAAAACTTTAGGGGTCAGGCATTTGTAGCAACAGTTGGATTTATACAAAACTTAGGTATTAATGCTTCAGTAAATAAATTTGTTGATATATTTAAAGCTTCAAAAAAAGTACAGCAACAATCTTTACTAAATGGTGCTGAACAAAATAAAAATTTATTAGAAGCTGGAACAGATGTAAAAGGAAAAGTAGATATACAAAATCAACTACCTACCTCTGCTATTACTAAACAAGGTGATGTTATAGATGTTGATGTTTTACCTGACCCATCTGAACTACCATCTAATGTAAAAAATACATCAAAAATATTAGGAACAGATAGTATTGAAGTTTATAAAAAACTAGAAGATGTAAACGAAATTCCCTATACAAACAAAGTAGAACCACATGACGTAATGGATGTGGACAATACAGTGCCTGTATCTAAACCAAGTGAGGGTAATGTTCATACATCTAAAGAAGCATTTCATACAGAAATGGGTAGAGGTTTCGATGTAGATACACCCGCTTCTAGAGGAGCTAATGAGATTGGTACTGATGGTTTAACAAGAGCTGATCGTAATTATTTTACAAACTGGAAATCTATAACTGATGATGTTGGCATACAAAGAGCGTTACAAGAAATAACTAAAAACCTTAATAATTTAAAAGGTTTCCCAGCAGACTTAGACATAGCATTAAAAAGAGCTAATCAATTTTGGTCAAAAAATGCACAGCTACTTGGTGAAGATATAACTAGCTTTGCACAGCAATTTTATAAAGAAGCTGTTGTTCCATTAGATCCTAGAAAAAGTCTAAATGATTTTGATGGTATAGATTGGCAAAGAATGTTGAGAGAAAATGTAAAAATAAATCCAGAATTTTTTGCAGCCGCTGGTTTAATGGCTGAAGAGTTAGGAGTTAGATTTGCAAAGCAAGCAAGAGTTGTTAAAAACTTAGATAATGCAAAAATTGACTTTACTCAAGCTATGGAAACTATGGTTGAGTTAGTTGAGAAAGGAGATTTATTACTTATACCTTTGAGAAGAGCAAAAAGACAATGGGCTGTAGAAGGTATAACTCAACAGAAAGATGTTTTCGGAAAATTAAGAGAAGGATATAAACAACCACTTAGTAAATCTGATTTACCAAAAGAAGCTGTAACTCCACGCGACCTAACACTAATTAAAAAAACAGACACAGATGCTGGTAAAACTCTTAGAGAATTATGGGAAGGTGCTAAAGCAGGGAACTCAACAGACTTAGAAACACTAAAAGAATATATAGATTACGTTGCTGGCGCACCTCCAGATGAAGTTTTTGGGATGACAAAGAACTTAGCTGATGCTTTGAAAAATACATTAAATGTTAATGGCGATACGGTAAGAACCCTTTACTACGCAAAATTACTAGCAACAGTTAATCCACAAACGGCTGCTGGAGCTACAAACGTAGCCCGACTAATATCAGAACCAATAGGAAATATTGTTTCACCTCTACTAAGAAGGGGTAAAAATAAGGGAACAATTAAAGATGTAATGTATGGATTAGGTCAATTAGTAGGTACACAAGGTGCTATTAATGATGCCTTGTTTGCATTTAAAAGAGCTGCAAAAAATAACCAATCAGTCAATGCTAGTTCAAGAGTTTATGAATTATCAAAAACTTGGAAAAGAAAATCTTTAGAACTAGAAGCAGCAAAAACTATGTTGCTAGATAAAGTGACAAGGGAAGGTGGTAGTCAAACTGAACTAGCAAAAATACATATAAATTATTGGCTTCAAATGGCTGTATATAATCCTTTTACAAATTTTGCAAAAAGATTTTTGATAGCACAAGATGACGCAGCAACTGTTATGGTTGGTCATCAAGAAGCTACAGGTAGAGCATTTGTAAAGGCTTATGAAGACGGTGTATTTAATCTAAAAATTAACCCAAAAAATCTATTTAAAAAAGGTGAACAAGCTATACAACAAGGCAAAACACTTGAACAATACGTTAAACAATCAATGGGTAATGTATTTGAAGATGGTGTTACTCACGGAAGAATAATAGATGAAGGTGTAATGGCAAGATCTAAAAACTTGACCATGCAAGAAAATATACCAGTAGGAAAATATGCAACTCCAGTTGATAATTTTTTTAAAGGTCTTGAACAAAACAGTCAAAATGCTTTCTTGCAGACATACTTTATGCCTTTCGCTAGATTATCTTGGAACTTTTTAGATACACTTGGTAGAAGTTTATATGCAGTAGATCCAACTGGATTGATAGAAAAAAGCGTCCCTAGATATAAAGCAATAATAAGTGGACAAATGGGTGAAGTTGCAGAAATGCAGCTTAAATCACAAGTAGCATTTACTCGTTTATTTGTAATGAGTCAGGCTGGTCTAGCTTTAACAGGTAATTTAACAGGTAACTATCCCCCTGATGGTATGCCAAAAAATTCATGGATTATTCCAACACCTTGGACATCTACTGGATATACAGCCATACCACATGATCGTATTCAACCCTTTAGTTCTATAGCTACTATCACTGCTGATTTAGTTACTCTTACTAGAGATACTGCTATCGGTGATAAAAAATATAGTCAAGCAATTTCATTATTTATGGCAACTATGGGTGTTGCCGCTTTAGACCAAACATTTTTACGGGGTTTACAAAACCAAGTTGAATACCTTGATCTAAATGGATATGTAAATAAAGAAGGTACAGGATTAAAACTTTCGAGAGTGGGGTCTGATTTAGTGACTAACGTACCTCATCCATATAATCCTTTATTCTGGGCTGGATTTACAAGACAATTATTTGATCTTGTACAGCCATATCAAACCATGAACTCTGATCCAAACAATGCTGGAAGAGATTTTGCGGCAAGAATAAAAGGAAGAATAACTATGGGTATCGGGAATCCACTTAAATATGATAGATATACAGGTCAACCACTTAAAAAGTCAGGTAGTCAAGGTAAAAATTACTGGAACGGTGTAGTTAATAACCTGTTTACTACTATGGGATATGCTGGAAAAATTACAGAGGCTGATCCAAATAACTTTGTTAAAAAACAAATGTATGATGTTAACTTTGATTTTAATAAATCAGAACTAGCAGCTTATAAATCACTTGAATTAACTAATGAAGAGCAATCATCATTCAATAAATATATGCACAGTGAGGGTAAATTAGAAGGTAAACTAAATTTCTTATTTACACAAAATAAAAAATACAAAAAATTAGTTGCACAATATAAGAGATTATTAAAAGATACTAATAACGCTGCGCCTAAAACGCAAGTAGCTGCTATTGAACAACAAATACATGCAATGATTATTGCAGTTCATACAGAAGCAAAGGACTTGGCTTTACCTTTCGTAAAACGAGAGCATCCAGAGATAGATATAAAATATCAGAACTGGAAAAACCTACAAATTAGACGTTAAATCAAACAAAAAAATTAAATGGCACAGACTGTTGAAACCTATACAGGGGATGGCAGCACCAAATTATATACAATTCCTTTTCCATATATAGAAACTACAGACGTTAAGGCAAAAATAGACGGAACTCTAACTACAGCCTTTACGTTTGCAAATGCAACTCAACTAGAGTTCACCACCGCACCTTTAGATGGCAACAAGATATTAATATTTAGACAAACAGATGATTCAGCAGCAAAGAAAGAATTTAGTGCTGGATCAGCTCTTAAAGCAGAAGATCTTAATGCAAATACAAAGCAAGCTTTATTTATAAACCAAGAATCAACTAACCAAGCAGCTAGTACGCTAGGTGCAACATTTGTCGGTGACGTTGAGTTTGGTTTTGGAAATGTTATTAAGTTTGAAGGTGCTTCAGATGATGCACATGAGACAACTTTAACAGTTACAGATCCAACAGCAGATAGATCACTAAGTCTTCCAAACGTCAGTGGTACACTGGTTTCTACTGGAGATACAGGTACTATTACATCAACTATGATTCTTAATGAAACCATCGAAAGTGGTGACATTAAAAACGGAACAATAGTAAATGATGATATTTCTGGCACAGCAAACATAGCTAATACTAAAATTGCTGATGGATTGCTTAAAAGTACGCTAACAGTTAACTCATCTAACATAGTTGATGGGTCTATTGTTAATGCTGACATCAATGCGAGTGCAGATATACAGGGATCAAAGCTATTAAACGATAGTGTTACCCTTGACAAGCTAGGATCTGGAGCTTTACCAACTGATATAACTGTAGCTTCGGCTAATATTGTCAATGGAACTATCGTAGATGCTGATATAAACAGCTCCGCAGATATTGATGGTGACAAATTAAAAAACGACTCTGTATCTCTGGCAAAGCTAGAAGGTGGTGCGCTACCTACAGATATAACTGTTAACAGCACTAATATCGTAAACAGAACTATAGTTGATACCGATATAGAATTAGGGACACTAGATAATAGATATTTTACAGAGGCTGAACTAAACGGTGGTCAGTTAAATAACCTGTACTTTACAGAAACTGAGCTAAATGGTGGTCAGTTAAATAATTTATACTACACAGAAACTGAATTAAACAACGGACAGCTTAATAACCTTTACTTTACTGAAACTGAGTTATTAAATGGCGCATTAGACGGTAGATATTATACAGAAACTGAGGCTGAAGCTAAGTTTTTAAGGCAAGATTCTAGTGAAACTATAGCTAGTGGTGCTACATGGTCTAACTCAGACGCATTTGTGGCTACAACAGCAGCTATAAACGCAAGAATTATTGATCTTGTGGATGATGTTGGTGGTTTTACTGTCATTACTGACGAAAAAAACTTTCCAAATAGCAACCCACAGGGATCTACAGGACAGGCAGCAATATTAAGCATCGGTTCATTAACTGCTTCTTATACTCCTAGCGGTACAACCGTAACTATTTCTAACGGAACAGTAGGAAATAGTACTGTAACTATTACTGGAGTACCTTCAGCATTGCCTCAAGGCTTTGGAATATTAGTTGAATCTACATCAACACTTAATACATATACTTTTCACAGATTAGTTCCTAAAGCTACTGAAATTACTACCGTAGCTGCAAATGCAACGGCTGTAGCAACAGCGGCTACAAACGTAGCTGACATAAATAACTTCTCAGATAAATATATAATTTCTTCTAGTCAACCGACACAAAGAAATGATGGTACATCTTTACAAGAAGGTGACTTATGGTATGACAGTTCTAACGATAATTTACTTGTATATACAGGTAGTGCGTTTTCTATCATTACACCATCGCAATCAGTTCTCGATGACGTTGCAATAGTATCAGGTGCTATAACATATAGCGAAGATTTAGGTCTTATTACTAATCCTGTATCTACAGGAAGCTCAAATGGTTCGTTGGATATAGTTGCAGATGCTTTAGAAGACGAAGCTACATTTACGATTACTGTTTCTGGCGGTGCATATTTTGTAGATGGTATATCTAAACCAGCTTTAACATTATATAAAGGTTGGACATATACATTTGATGTAAGTGATAGTTCTAATGCCAATCATCCATTACGTTTTTATGCAAACAGTTCACAGTACTCAACTAACGTAACTGTTATTGGAACTCAGGGTAATGCTGGAGCAAAGGTATCTATTAAGATTCCAGAAACACAGCCAACCAATTTCCAATACTATTGCACAAACCATAGCGGTATGGGTAACACCATAACTGTTAAAGATGATCCAATAAAGACAGTATCGGATAACGTAGTAAAAATTATTGCTACTGCTGACAACTCAAGCAATATTAATGCCGTACAAGCAAATGAATCAAACATTAACGCCGTACAAGCTAACGCTTCTAATATTAATGCTGCTGTTAGCAACGCATCAAATATTAATGCTGCTGTATCCAACGCTTCCGACATTTCGGCAGTGGCTGGAAACAACACAAACATTACTGCTGTAGCTAATAACTCAAGCAATATTAATAGTGCAGTTTCTAACGCATCAAATATTAATTCTGCGGTATCTAACGCATCAAATATTAATGCTGTTGCTGGAAATGCAACGAACATCAATACTGTTGCTGGAAATGTTTCTGACGTAAACAACTTTGCAGACCAATATCAAATAGCTTCTTCTGCTCCATCGACTGATGGTGGTGGTAATGCATTGTCTGTTGGAGATTTATATTTCAACACTTCAGCTAATGAACTAAGAATTTGGAATGGTACTCAATGGCAAGGTGGTGTTACAGCTACTGGAGCTTTATCACAAGTATCTGGAAGTGTCTTTACTGGAGATAACAGATACAACGACAATATCAAAGTTAAGTTTGGCGCAGACTCAGATTTACAAATATTTCACAACACTACGGATTCAATTATTAATGCATCTGGTACAGGAAATATCAAATTACAAGATTCTGGAAACACAAAACTAGAAGTTACATCTACAGGAGCAACAATAACAGGATTAATGTCAGCAACAACTATAGATGGTTCGGCTGGAAATAATTTAACTCTCGATTTCGGTACACTATAAATGGCAAAATTATTAAAATTAAGGCGTGGTACTACGGCGCAACACGCATCATTCACAGGTGCTGAAGGCGAAGTAACTATAGATACCACAAAAGATACTGCTGTTATACATGACGGTAGTACAGCAGGGGGAACACCTCTTGCAAAACAAAATATGAGTAATGTGCCAGCAGGGACAATTGTTGGTACACAACTCGAAAACTCTGGAGTAACAGGCGGACAGTATGGATCTAGTTCTGCTATTCCTATTATTACAGTTGATAATCAAGGCTTAGTAACGTCTGCCTCGACAACTGCGATTGACAGCACAACTATTGCAAACGGTACATCAAACGTAGCAGTAGCAAACAACGGAGATATTACAACAACAAGATCTGGTACAGCTAGACTTGTAGTTGATAGTGAAGGGGTAGACGTAACAGGACACCTCAGAGCGACTTCAGGAAATTTAATTACTGATTATGCTGTCTATTTAAATAATTCTAATGGAACCGTGTTTTTTGGTGCTGACACAGGCGGTTTTGGTACTATCGCTGGTATAGGTATTGCTGGTAATAATAATTATCATGTTACTGGTTCCGTACAAGATGATCTTGTAATTTCTGCAAAAGGTAGTAAAGGCATAGTTTTTGGAACTAAATCAACAAGCGGTGCTGGTGCAACATCCGAAAGAGCAAGAATAAAAGCTGATGGCACATTTGATATAACTGGAAATTTAGACGTTGGTGCTGGTGTTGACGTAACAGGAAATATCACATGTACAGGAACAGTTGACGGCGTAGACGTCGCAGCTAGGAACACATTATTTGGTGGTTTAACATCTAGCTCTGGAGTACTTACTAACGGTGTAACCGCAACTACTCAGGCTCAATCTGATAACTCAACTAAAGTTTCTACAACTGCATATGTAAGAACTGCTATATCTGAAGCTCAAGCTTTTCCATCAGGAACAAAGATGCTCTTTCAACAAACATCTGCTCCTACAGGTTGGACAAAGGTAACAAGTGGTGTAGACAACAAAGCTCTTAGAGTTGTCTCTGGAACTGCTGGTTCTGGCGGTAGTAATGCGTTTAGTAATACTTTGGCATCCAGAAATATTTCAGCTAGCGCTGGTAACACAACTCAAGGCGGTAACGTTTCAGTTGCTAATACGACTGCTGGCGGTAACGTAAATATTTCTTCTGTGTCAACAGGTGGAACAGTTAACAGCCATACACTAACTGTTAACGAAATACCTTCTCACAACCACGGCACTGGTTTGCAAACATTTAGAGGATATAACACAAACTATACAAACAACGCTGCTGGTCTAACTGGAAGTTTTATTAATGCTGGAACAAGAGGCTGGACACATGGTGGTAATGCTAACTGGAATAATACTGGTGGTGGTGGTGGTCACTCACACGGATTTACTGGAGGTTCACACAACCACAATGGTTCGTTAAGTGGTACTGCACACAACCACAACGCTTCATTTACTGGTAGTGCGCACAACCACAGTATTTCTGTAACTAACTTAGATATGGCTGTTCAATATTTAGACGTAATTATTGCAGCAAAAGACTAAATGAAAATCCCTTGGTATATACATGGGAATTGGACGTTAGATTCCACCCAACTACAAACTCTTGAAGAAAAAACTATAGAAATAGGTGTAAAACATAAAGAACAGTATGTAACGACCTATCACAACAAAGATAAAGATTTACAGCACTTGAATTTTTTACATAATTTTTATAAAGAAAGAGTTGACGAAATTGCAAAAGATCAATTCTTTTTCAATACATCACTTATACATTTTGATTTTTGGATACAGGTTTATAACAAATTAAGTCATCATCCTATCCACGATCATTTTATTTGTGGTGATGATGTTGTTATTTCTTTTGTACATTTTTTAAAACCAGTAAGTATTTGTTTTGAATTTACTGATGAGCGGCAATCTTTAGTTCCACAACAACAAGAAGGAGATTTAATAGTATTTCCTTCTTATGTCACTCACCGTGTAAAACAGCACGACTCTAATGAAAATCGAATAGTTGTAGCTGGAAATATAAAAATTGCAAAACACATTAAATTAAGTTAATGATTGACACCACAACAGTTACTGATCCATATATTTTTATACAAGATAATATGTTATCTGAATATAAGTGTAATGAGATTATTAAAAAATTTGATGCTGACGAATCAAATCATTATCAAGGTACGACAGGTGCTGGTATAAATTTACTTATAAAAAACAGTAAAGATTTACAAGTTACTCAGCATGAACATTGGAAAGAAGAAGATCAAATATTTCACGATATTATTTCAAAAGGACATATAAATTATTATAATCATCTAAATAGTCCCTTAGTAAATAATTTTTATAATTTTACTGACCCATCACAACGTCATGTTTACAAACCTTTTCATGATGATGAACTAGAATTACTAGATACTGGTTTTCAAATACAAAGGACAGAAATAGGTAAAGGTTATGTTTGGCATGATGATTCTCGACTAGACGGAGAAATGCTTAGATATTTAACTTTTATTCTATATCTAAATACTGTAGAGGAAGGATGGACACAGTTTTACAATGGAAACCAAGTATCACCTGTAGCTGGAAGATTAGTATTTTTCCCAGCAACTTGGACATATGTTCATCAAGGCTACCCGCCAAAACAAAGAAAATATCTTATGACAGGATGGATGCACACAACACCCAAAGGAAAACAAAATGGCAAAAATTGAACAAGGTAAACTTTGTCCTTTAATCGGTGAAGATTGCCGAGGTTTAGAATGTGCATGGTATACCAAACTTGCTGGTACTCATCCACAAACAGGCGATTCTGTTGAAGAATGGGGTTGTGCAGTCGCATGGATTCCATTTTTACAAGTAGATAATTCAAAAGCAATTAACCAACAAGGTTCAGCTGTTGAGTCCTTCAGAAATGAAGTTTTAAATATAATGGCTCCTGTTGTAAATCTACCTCCAAAAGAAATAAAACTAATAGAAACAGATGACAACAATTCAAGCAACTGACGAAGATCTTTTCAGATTTGAAAGAAATTTTCGTTTAAAAATGTCTGATTGGGCAGTCTTACCAGATAGTCCTTTATCAGAATCAAAAATAGCTGAATACAAAACTTATAGACAAGCTCTAAGAGATTTACCAGCTAATACTTCAGACTATACGAATCCCACCTACCCCATTGAACCTAATTAATGTATGGATAAACTAAAAGTTAAACCAGAAACTGAGTTTTGGATGCAAACTAAAGTAGATCAAGACATGATGGATTATGTCTGGTCACAAATAAGTCTAGCAAAATATGATGCTAAACATAAATTAGTTGGTCATATAAGTAGTAGTTTAGCCTTACCAGATCAGGAAAATAAACTATCTAATCTTGTATTAGACGTTGCATCAGATTTAAGTTACATATACCAACCAACTTTTAAGGTACTAGACTTGTGGGTTAACTTTCAAAAGAAACATGAATTTAATCCTTTTCATAGTCACTCCGGTCTTTTAAGTTTTGTTTTATGGATGAAGATACCATATACATATGCAGATGAATGTAACACACCTAATACACAAGTCTTAGGTAATCAACCTTGTAGTGGATCTTTTAGTTTTTATTATACGTCTGTACTAGGGAGTATAAGTCATTATGATTATTTGTTAGACCCTTCATGGGAAGGTACATTGTTAGTTTTTCCGGCTGTACTTTCACATCAAGTTTACCCATTTTATACAAGTGACGAAGAAAGAATATCTATATCAGGAAATTTAGCTTAACAAATGGACTTACCGAGTATAGTCATACCAAATCCAGATAAAATAGAAACAATATCTATACCTTTACCAACCGCAGAAGTACCTTCTTACATTCCTATGGTTGTACCTCCAAGTGATTTACAACCTCCAGATGGAGTACAAGCAGAAAATCACGATACAGCAGATACTGGCATAAGAACTGTAGATATACCAATATTTAATTTTAAATTACCCGTACCAGAAAACGCCATACTAATTACAGCGGGAAGCACGGCTGTAGTATCGGTAGCCGCAACACTTACAGCAACAGCCATTTTTAAATGGTGTGTTACTGCAATGAAACCATTGATAAAGAAAATTTTGACATGGATCACGAAGACAAAAGAGAGTGGCTTAAAGACGGAATAACAATATTTATTCTTCTTTGGTCAATGGTTCTCTTGTCGTGTAACTACATTAAAATACACGATAAAAAAATATTAGATTTTGACAGTACATTCATAGCTTCAATTTTTAGTTCATCTGCCTACGCTTTAGGCGTTAAAGGTATAGGTGGCACAAGTAGAAACGGTAACGGTAACGGACAGAAAAAACAATGAAAAAATGGATAATACTCTTAGCCCTGTTGTCACCCACAGTAGCAAGAGCGAATACAGTGACCCCACAATTTACTCATGGGTCGCTCAATTCAACGACCACTACAACTCAGACAATAGTAGAAACAGAACAGGTTCAAGTGTTCGGATCGGAAATAAAAAGCTGGTCAGGAACAAATGTAACTCCTTCAGCCGATATTGCTGGAACTGGTACAACCTTTTCAGTGACAAATGCCTCCAGCCCATTCTCTCTCGAAGTAACAAGCAGAGCTGCGGGTCTAGTGGAGCAAAGGGATTACACAAGAAACTTTACAATCAACTCAACTACAAACTCCTTGTCTGTCTTCTCTCAATAAGTACACCTGTACTAGCAGAGGGAGACACTGTTAATAAGTCAAATCCTGTTGCAGCCGCAACGGGTAATGTTACTAATCAAGCAGTACAGTTCCAAAACAATGGAGCAATGTCAAGACAGCAGTATTCGCAGGGAGTTTCATGTAATGGTAGTACTATGACATTTAGCCCATTTTATATGGGTAATGATACAAAACCTCAGACAGAAGATGGGTATAACATCAATCAAAACTGGGGTTTCCAAATAAATTTTAGTATTCCATTATCGAAGCGTGGATATGAGCAATGTTTGTCAATAGCAAAACGCCAAGAAGAGAAGCTACGACTAGACTATGAGCTGGTTCGTGCGCTCAAATGCACAGAAATTATGCAGAAAGGATTTACCTTTCGACCAAAATCAAGGGTAGCTCATATGTGCAGTGATGTCGTACCCATAAAATCATTATTACCAAAAGAAAATGTTAGCCCTCCTAAAACCAATCGTTTTAACTTTTTTAAAAAGTGACAAGTTTAAATATTTTATATGTGACATCTTAGAAAAGCTAGTAGCTGAGAGTTCAAATAAATTAGATGACCAAGCTTTAGCAATGGTTAAAAAAGGTTTAGATATCGAATAATTAAAGGTACAAACATCAATGAACAATTTTACAAGCCCCTCACAGGCGATTCTGAGAGGAGTAATTTTAGTAATTTCTATAAATTTTGTTGTTTTGATGCCATTACTGCCTCTTTACCACAATCTCCAAGTATTAGAAGCAATTAAAGCAAATGACAAATAGAGCAAAAGAAGGAGATTTTGAAAACTTACATAATCTACTTACCCAAGAATTAATAGGTCGTATTAAGTCTGGAGAAGCAACAACAGCAGATTTAAAAGCTGCATGTGATTGGCTAAAAGCTAATGACGTTACAGGTGTAGCTTCAGAGTCTAGCCCCTTAGCTGGGTTAGCTGGTTTGATACCAGAGTTAGATTTTGATGACGTAAAGAAGCATATGAAATGACTTCCTCATCATCTAAGTTTTATAAATCAAACAAATCCTCTCTTAAAAAAAAGAGGGAGTATGACAAAACCTACCGCAAGAAAGAAAAAGGTTCTTTAGCTAGTGGCGCAAAAAAAGACAGGCTAAAGAAAGCAGATTCTAAAAGATGGTCAGAGCGTCGCCGTCGTGGGATAGCTGGTAAAGGTGGAGGTGATTTAAGTCATACAAAAAAAGGCACAATGGTTCGAGAAAGTAAAACTAAGAACCGTGCAAGAAATGGAAAGAACGGAAAATCAACCTTGAAGTAAATGTACTTATGTTTAAATCTGGAGATCTTATGTCAAACCTTATTGCTTTTCGCAGCTCTGATGCAAAAAGAATATGGAGGAAAGGCATTAAGCTCCGCGATGGATTCAAATGCGTATATTGCGGTTCAAAAGAAGAACTGACAATAGATCATGTTCGTCCCCAATGTAAGGGTGGCGAAACTAACTCGCAGAATTGTGTAACCGCATGTAAGTCATGTAACCAAGCAAAAGGGTCGTTACCCGTTGAACAATTTTTATTATTAACAAAATGGCAAGAGCAGCAACAATAATGAGTCGTGGCTATGGAACAATAGCTATTGACAGTACAGCAGATACAGCTTTAGCAGCTATCACAACATCAAGCACAGTTAAAGATGTATTAGCAATAATCGACGCATGTGTAGCTCGTAACAGAGTGACAACATCAAACTCTACAGGTGGAGCTAGTAGCTAATGGCTAAATCCGTAAACCTTTCAATAGGTCGCGGAGAGAAGTCAAAAAAAGGCGGACTAACCGCAAAAGGTAGAGCCAAGTACAACAAAGCTACTGGCTCTAAATTAAAAGCACCTCAGCCCCAAGGTGGAAGTAGAAAAAAATCTTTCTGCGCGAGAATGAAAGGTGTAAAGGGGGCAATGAAAAAACCAAACGGCAAGCCTACTCGCAAGGCTCTTGCCCTTAAAAGATGGAAGTGTTAACTATGCCAATGGGAAAAGGATACGGTAAGCCCGTAAAAAAAACTAAGAAGATGAACAAAGGTATGTCAATGTTACCTAAAAAGGTTCAAAAAAAAATAATGGGTAGGAGCAAGAAAAAGTAATGGCTCATAAAAAAGGATGCAAGTGCAAGAGCTGTGCAAAAAAAAGAAAGAAATAAATATAAGGTAGTTTTTAAGACATCAACATTTAAAAAGCTGGGCAAGATCATTAGTTCGATCTTCCCAGCACCTATCGCTTGGGTCTTAAAAGCTTATCTATTCGACTTCGAGATCAAGTACCTCGAAACTAAAACTAAACTTGCTGTAGATAAAGCTATAGCTGACTACAAAAAAGATTTAGAAGAGATAGCAAAACCAGTAGTCACAAAAAAACCGTCCGAGGTGGACGGCTTGTTTGATATGGAAATTAGTCGCGATCAAGATTTTGAAACGTGACATAACCTCTTAGCTTTCTAGGTCTAGTACCACGGCTATCGTAGGTGTCCCAAACTGCGCCGTCTCTAACGGCAACCCAGTGCATTGGTAGTAATGCTATGCAATGGCTTGGTATATTCTCTTTGTTAAACTTGAAATCAAATGTTTTCATGTTCGTAAAAGTAGAATCAATGCCAAGGTATGAAAGAGTGTCCATAAGATCTTTTTTACCTAAGCCCCATGTAGCTGTAGCTTTAGATCTGCTGTATGTAACATACCCGCCGCCATAATTAGTACGAACAGTGGGTGCGTTCATTTGTTTCATCTTAGTAGCAGCGTTCCAGACTGTTTGATAGTCCAGACCTAATGCTAAACAGATAGCCCTTGTTCCACAATCACCATGTCTTTCCTTTTTAGGATGTGGATTGCGAAGCATCAATCTTAAACCTGATTGATGAGAGGATTTAGGAAAAGCTAAAGTAGCCATAATTAACTCGATGTGTTTAGTGAACTTGACGAACGTTTAGTGCGTCACTGTCATTATAGCATGTCATTTCCACATGTCAACATGAACAATAAAGAATATTTAGTAGATCAGACTATAAGATCTGATTTCAAGGTGTTTTTAACACTGATTTGGCGGGAGTTAAACCTACCTACACCAACAAGAGCGCAGATGGCTATAGCTGGATACCTCCAACATGGAGGAAAACGTATTCAGATACAGGCGTTTCGTGGAGTTGGTAAGAGCTGGATTACCGCTGCTTATGTACTCTGGACTCTATATAAAGACCCAGATAAAAAGATCGTAGTTATATCAGCTAGTAAAGAGAGAGCCGATAACTTTAGTATTTTTTGTCAAAAACTTATCTTAGATATTGAATGGCTAAAACACATGCGTCCGAGATCAGACGACTCGCGATGGTCGAGGATCAGCTTCGACGTTGGTACTGCAAAACCCCATCAACAGCCAAGTGTATCCTCGAAGGGCATCGGAAGTCAGCTTACTGGTTCGAGGGCTGATCTTTTGTGCTACGACGATGTGGAGGTCGTTAATAATTCTGCAACTGACGTACAAAGAGAGAAACTTTTACAGCTTATTACTGAAGCTGAAGCAATTATTACTCCACACGACGATTCTCGTATTTTGTTCTTAGGAACGCCCCAAAGTACGTTTACTGTCTATAGGAAGCTCTCTGAGAGGGGCTACAAGCCCTTTGTTTGGACGGCTAGGTATCCTAGTAACCCCCAAAACTACGAAGGATTGCTTGCTCCGCAACTTGTCGAAGACTTAGACAAAGGGGCAAAGAAGGGTGATCCTACGGATACAAGGTTCACGGATATTGACTTAGCTGAACGTGAAGTGTCTATGGGAAGATCTAACTTCATGCTTCAGTTTCAGCTAGATACAAGTCTTTCAGATGCTGAACAATATCCACTTAAATTCCAAGATCTAATAGTTACACCTTTAGGAGAAGAAATTGCTGAACGGTATGTTTGGAGTGCCGATCCTCGCTACATGCTTGCGGAACTACCTGCTGTGGGGCTACCTAATGACCGCTACTACGCACCCATGCACATGGACACGGGCGCAGTACCATACACTGAGACGATTTTATCGTTGGACACTAGCGGACGAGGGGCGGATGAAACTTGTGCCGTCATCCTTTCTCAAGCTAATGGATACATTTTCATTAGGGACATCAAAGCTTGGAAGCAAGGCTACACAGACGAAACGCTATCTAGTATTATTCGTCTTGCCAAGCGATACAAAGCCACAAGATTAGTCATCGAGGAGAACTTTGGTGATGGTATGGTCACTGAATTATTAAAAAGACACGCCAATCAACAGCAGTTAAACGCAAACCTAGAAGGGGTTCGAGCAACACAAAGAAAAGAAAACAGAATAATAGATACCCTTGAACCAGTAATGAATCAACATAAGCTTATCTTTGATCCAAAAGTCTGGGAATGGGATTATCACAGCAACCCTAATGAACCTCCAGAGAAAAGAATGGAGTATATGTTGGGTTATCAAATGAGCCGTATTAGAAAGATGGCTGGTTGCCTTAGACACGATGATAGGGTCGATGCCTTAGCTCAGGGTGTTAAATGGTTCACAGATGCCGTTGCAATCAGCGCAGCCAAGGCTAAAGCAGAAAGACGTTATGAAGAGTGGCAAGCGATGGAACAAGCCTTTGTAGACCATCCTCGTGCGGCTTGTGACATCTTAGTTAAAGGAGATACCTTCGCAGATAAGAAATTTCCCTCAAACACTGTCTATGATTGGACTAACGGTAGATAAAGCTCATTACCAATATGTAAGCAGGGAAAGTGGTGCGTCCCTGTGTGGATATGCGGTGAGATTGACCCCTTGAAATTCTAGGGGTCTTTCCTATGTATTCGCTAAACCCCCATTACATCGAGTTTTTTGAGCGTCCTCTCGAATGTAACTAAACCTCTATAAAAGAGTCTCAATCAAGCTGAAAACCCAGTGTTTCTAAGCGAGCGTAGCGAGCGTCCTTTTACCCTAAACATATAAAGGTCTAATCAAGGCACTCCTTATACCGTCTTATATGCGGTTGAAAGGACTTGAACCTTCACGAATTACTTCACTTGTGCCTAAAACAAGCGCGTCTACCAATTCCGCCACAACCGCATTTAATTATTCTATCTGATTATGAGAAAGAAAAACAATAACTATAAAAAAGTTATAAGACAAAGCCTTGTAGAAGTATATAAGAGGCTAGATGAGTTAGTTCTGGATGTTCCTATAGGTGCTGATCTAGATAGTAATGAGAAAGCAGCTACAGCCGTGTTAAGTATTAGAGCTATAGAGAGTGAGTGGATATTAGATAAAGAGTTGTTAGAAGAGATTAGTATTATTGCTATCAATCCAAAGTTTTAAGGTGTCGAAATTTTTATCATAAATTTTCAAAGGCATAACGATATGACCGCCGCCGCGATTTCCCCGTATAGGGGTCGCAAAAACCTATAATATGACTTTTTTTTGTATAGTGTTGCTACATAGACCCTAAATAAATATTTTTTTATGGCTGGGATCTATTGGTATGACTGACTTTGATGCTGGTTTTATAGTCTTACTTCAACTCTTTTTATCAAGTCGCAACCGTCGCAAAGATGAGACGCTCTTTGTCTCTCTCTATCTGTCCGTTTTTAATTTATTACATTTTGTTAACATCATTACCACTAAACCAGTTGAGCATGCTTATAATTCTTTTAGATATTACTTTTATGTAATGTCCACTAAACACAACACAAGGTATTTAAATGTCTTTTGAAATCCGATCTTATTCACCTAATACTGAAAAGGTGACTTATACAACATTCAATGATTATGCCGCCGCGCTTCATTGGATGGGCGTTTTAAATAACGTAGGCTTACAGTCTTCAATGACTATTAAACCAGCGGGGAAAAACTAATGCTATATCCTAAGTATTGTGAAATATGCGCTAGGCATAAAGTAAAACCGACTCAGGTTATAGCTGACGGCAACATTGCAGACATTTTAAATAGAGATAAAGGTAAACATCTTGAATTCCATGAAAATTTACTTGATCAATATTTAAAAGTTTATTATCACAAGGGAAAACCAGCTAAGATGTAAACATTCACGCGACCTCAAACCGTCCTTAATATGGGGCGGTTTTTTATTGTGGTTAATTAATTGTTACAGATTGTAAACAATAGGTCACAAGTGGAAGTGAACTTATATATAATTTAGTCAGATACACAATTCTGTAGTATCCACTAAACACAACAAAAGGTATTCACAAATGGCATTAGCTACCACCACAAAACCAAAAACAAAAAAGCAAACACCTGAAGAAAAAATTTGCAGTGAGGTCATCAAGTTATTAGAACAAGGCGTGCAACCATGGCAAAAAGAATGGACAACCAGTACAAGCGCATCTTATAGAAACTTCATTACGGGTCACAAATACAGCGGCGCAAATATCGCACTGTTATCCCTTTACGAATCAGTTCGAGGTTATAGATCTACTTTATATTGTGGATTTGCACAAGCTCGCTCTAAAAACTGGACAGTCAAAAAAGGCTCTGAAGCTTCTTACATTATGTATCCAAAACCAGTTAAATATGATAAGACAGACAAAGACGGCAACCCAGTTAAAGACAAAGACGGCAACGTAATTAAAGTTCAATACATGAGTTTTAGTTGTGTTGCTGTTTTCAATGCTGATTGTTTAATGGGTCTAGACCCTAAAAGTCAGGATGCACTAGAGCAAGCATTAAAGGCTGAAGAACGTAACATCAAAGAAAACATTAACGATATAGAAACAAGAAAATCAAAAGCCTTTAATGTTTTAGATTCATACATGAAGCGCGAGCAAATAGAGTATAGAGAAAAACAGGAACGTGCTTTTTATTCACCATCACTTGATCAAGTGGGCATGCCCTCACCTGTTCAGTTCACCAACCCTGATGCATTTTTAGCTACTCTTTCACATGAATGTATTCACTCAACAAAAAAGGCTAGCCGCTTAGATCGCTCATTTGGTGCTTCAATATTTGGCAATGATGCATACGCTCGCGAGGAATTAGTTGCAGAATTAGGGGCGCTAATCCTCACTAGATCGCTCAACGTAGGCTCAAGGATAGAAAACCACGCGAGCTATCTTAAGAGCTGGTTAAGCGGCATTAAAGAGGATAACAGCTATCTTTTTAAATCACTTGCTCACGCCAACCGCGCCGCAAATTACATACTTGAGCCACAAGAAAAGGCTTAAGTAATCAAAACTCAATAGCCGTCTCACTGATCAAGTGGGGCGGCTCTTTGTTGTAGTGATTAATACCTATGTTGAAAACAAGACAAAAGCACTATATATGGTTTACACTTAGACAAATGAATATAGGAT
>VMHT01019689.1_pt1 | contig 42482 bp, 44 predicted proteins | sample 4693611 | NCBI WGS metagenome assembly VMHT01 (sample SAMN12280063, study PRJNA550983) | marine metagenome | isolation source: seawater sampled from same location over 5 years 0.02-0.2 micron viral filtrate | place: USA: collected off the coast of southern California halfway between the port... ...
ACACTTTAGTGACTGGATTATTGCTCACGTGCACGTTGGCGCACTTGCCTGGAATGGATTCCTAACTTTTGGTATGGTTTACTGGTTGGTACCAAGATTATTTAAAACGAAACTCTATTCCATCAAATTAGCAAACGTTCATTTTTGGATTGGGACACTTGGTATTATTATCTATACCCTACCAATGTATGTTGCAGGATTCGTTCAGGCTTCTATGTGGAAACAATTTAATCCTGACGGAACTTTGACCTACGGAAACTTTTTGGAGACTGTAAGTTCAATTATCCCGATGTACTGGATGCGTGCAATTGGAGGTAGTTTATACATTGTAGGAGCTTTTATTTTACTCTATAATATTGTAAAAACTGTTAGACAGGGAAGTGCTGTTGAAGATGAGTTAGCTGAAGCTGCGCCACTTCAAAAAGTAACCCGTAAAAGAACAGCTGGAGAAGCTTACCACTCCTGGTTAGAAAGAAGACCGGTAAAACTTACCATCTTCGCTACTATCGCGATCTTAATAGGTGGTATCGTTCAAATTGTACCTTCATTAATGGTAGATGAGTATGTACCGGTAATTTCCAGTGTAAAACCATATACTCCATTAGAACTTGAAGGCCGGGATATTTATATACGGGAAGGCTGTGTATCCTGCCACTCACAAATGATTAGACCTTTTAGAAGTGAAGTAGAACGTTATGGTGAATATTCAAAAGCCGGGGAATATGTTTATGACTATCCTTTCTTATGGGGTAGTAAACGTACCGGACCAGACCTTATGCGGGTTGGTGGAAAATATTCCGATAACTGGCACCTAAACCATATGTACGATCCGCAAAGTACTTCTTCAGGTTCCATTATGCCATCTTACAAATGGATAGTTACAGATGAGCTTGATAAAAGCGATACTGAAGCTAAAATGAAAGCTCTTAGTACCCTTGGCGTACCATATACTTTAGAAGAGATTGAAAATGCTCAACAATCTATGACAGAGCAGGGAATTCAAATTGAGAAAAACCTGTATGCCGATCCAGATTTTGTAGATACCTATGAAGCCGAGAAAGAATTCGCAGCTCAAAACGGTAATGAATTCGTAGAAATGCGAAACCGGGAAATTGTAGCGCTTATCGCTTATCTACAACGCCTGGGTACCGATATTAAAGCTAAAGATGTAGAAGTTACAAACACTAAAACCAACTAAGCATGTTTAAATTCGTAAAAGGTCATATGGAAAGTATAGACGGGGTAATGATCTACCCGTTAATTTCCCTACTCATTTTCTTCATCTTTTTTGTAGTGCTTTTCCTTTGGGTAATTACCGCAAAAAAGAAAGACATAGAAGAGGTAAGTAACCTACCCTTAGATACTAACCAGGAAAATCAGGAATTATGAAAACTACATCATACTTAAGAATTGCGGGATTTTTAATTCTTGCCCTGGTTCTAATAGAACTAACAATAGAAACAGAAAGTGGTTGGGCAATTGAACAGTATCCGGTTATTTGGGGAATTCTTGCGGTGGTGCTTGTTATAGCAATCGCTATAGAAGTGTCGATCACCGCTTTAGAAAATATGGTTTTCCGAAGTTTAAAACCAGATGCGCAAGAGCGTTATACCAAACTTAAAGCTGAAAATTCTGAAAAACAGTTTTCTGGCATAAAGAAATGGTATAAAAAGATGCTGAATCAAAAACCTATTGAAAAGGAGGAAGAAATTCTTTTAGATCATAATTACGACGGCATCAAAGAACTGGATAACGATCTTCCTGCCTGGTGGTTGTATGGTTTTTACATCAGTATCATATTTGCTTTTGTCTATATGGGTTACTACCACATTTTTGACGGTGAAACTCAAAGAGAAGAATACCTTGCTGAGGTAGCAGAAGCCCAAGAAGAAATTGAAGCTTACAAGGCAGCAAATCCAGATCTTATAGACGCCTCTTCTGTTGAATTACTAACCGAAGCATCAGATCTTAAAGCTGGTGAAGAAATATTTATGACTAGCTGTATGGCTTGTCACCGCGCAGATGGTGGTGGTGCTATTGGCCCTAACCTTACCGATGAACATTGGATTCTTGGTGGTGGAATAAGCAATGTTTTCCAAACAGTTTCTGAAGGAGGCCGTGATGGAAAAGGAATGGTTGCCTGGAAATCTGAATTAAGTGCGCAGGAAATTGCCCAGGTGGCTAGTTATGTAATAAGTCTTGAGGGAACTAATCCTACAGATCCTAAGGCTCCCGAAGGTGAAATTTGGGAAGCCGAAACAGAATAAGTAGAGTAGATTACCTCGCGACATTGAAATAAAAAAATAGATTTTAAAATATCCCGACTCTTCGAGACGGAGTACTGAATCTCGATTATCGAGTAAAAAAAGAAGATTTTGGAAAATAAGGAAAAATTCAGGGATAAAATAGCCACAGCAGGCGAGGCGGGTAAGAGACTATGGGTTTTTCCGAAAAAACCTTCAGGGAGGTTTTATGAGTATAGAAAATACGTTAGTTATGTATTGCTCACTTTACTTTTTGCCGCTCCATTTGTAAAAATAAATGGCAATCAGTTTTTAATGTTTAATATTCTGGAAAGGCGTTTCAATATTTTTGGATTTCCTTTCTGGCCACAAGACTTTCATATTTTCGTGATCATGATGGTAATCGGGGTGGTTTTTATCATTCTTTTTACTGTAGCCTTTGGAAGGATCTTTTGCGGTTGGCTTTGCCCACAAACCATTTTTATGGAAATGGTTTTCCGCAGAATTGAGTATTGGATTGAAGGTGATCGTGGGAAACAAATTCGTTTAGACAAACAAAAATGGGATGCCGAAAAAATAAGAAAACGTTCCTTAAAATGGTTTGTATTCTTTGTGATCTCGTTTTTAATTGCCAATGTTTTCCTGGCCTATTTAATAGGCAGCGATCGGTTGATCCAATATGTAACCGCGGGACCACTAAACCATTTAAGCACTTTTATTTCCCTTATAATTTTCACTGCGGTCTTTTATTTTGTTTTCGCCTGGTTTAGGGAGCAGGTTTGTGTTATTGCCTGCCCTTACGGGAGACTACAGGGTGTACTTTTAGACAACAAATCTATAGTAGTTGCCTACGATCACAAACGTGGTGAGAAAGAAAAAGGAAGAGCTAAATTTAAAAAGAACGAAGATCGGGAAGCATCAGGAAAAGGCGATTGTATAGACTGCTTTCAGTGTGTGCAGGTTTGCCCAACAGGAATAGATATTAGAAACGGCACGCAACTGGAATGTATAAACTGCACCGCTTGTATAGATGCCTGTGATAATATGATGGAAGCTGTAGATCTTCCTAAAGGATTAATTCGCTACGCTAGCGAAGAAAATATTGAAAAGAAAGCAAAATTCAAATTTACTCCAAGGTTAAAGGGTTACAGTGTAGTTTTAGGAATTTTAACCGCTGTTTTGGTGGGGATGTTATTTGTGAGAAGCGAGGTTGAAGCCAGGATTTTAAGATTACCTGGGCAGCTATATGAACGAAAAGCCGATAATATAGTAAGTAACGTTTTTACTTATAAGCTGGTAAATAAAACCACAGCCGATTTTGAAGATATTGAATTCAGGTTGTTGTCTCACCAGGGCGAAATAAAACCGGTAAAACAATCAAATATTATGGTGCCGGGACAGGAATTAACCGAAGGTACCCTGTTTATAGAGATCCATGCCGCTGCACTCGAAGACGAGAAAGAAAAGTTAAAGATTGGTATTTACAGTGGTGATAGATTAATAGAAACTACCAGTACTATGTTTATGGGGCCACGTAGTTTTAACTAAACTAGCATGATGCTGAATGCTAAGAACTGATTTTAATTTAATAGTATCCCAACTTAGGGTAAAAAAATATACAAAATGAAGATAAACTGGGGAACAGGGATTGTAATTGGAATGGCACTTTTTATAAGTTTCATTATGTATCTGGTAATAAATATGCTTACCGATAAAAAATTTGATCACGATTTGGTGACTGAAGAATATTACCAGGAAGAATTACATTACCAGGAGGAAATTAATGCGGAAACCAATGCATTCTCGCTGGAAGAAAATATTACAGATAAACGCGTAAAAGATGGCTGGCTTATAGAGTTTCCAGAAAACCTGGAACTTTCTAAAATTTCAGGGAATCTTAATTTTTACCGTCCATCTAATGAAAAACTGGATTTCAATATTCCACTGGAGCTAAGCTCGCACCAGGTATTTATAAAAAACGAGCAGTTAGTAAAAGGCCGTTGGAATATTAAAATTCACTGGGAATACGAGGAAACACCTTATTTGTATAAAAACGAAATTGTTTATTAAATGTTGATTTCGGCATTAATATTTGGACTGCTTGGAAGTTTTCACTGTGTGGGAATGTGTGGCCCTATAGCATTTTTATTGCCGGTAGATCACAAGAACAATGTTAGAAAGCTTGGGCAGATCTCACTTTATCATTTTGGCAGATTAAGTTCTTACGCGATCATCGGGCTTTTGTTCGGATTGCTCGGTAAAAGTTTTAGTCTTTTTGGGCTTCAGCAGCAACTTTCAATTCTGGTTGGAGCTTTAATGATTTTGGTCATTCTGCTTCCGTATAAAAAGTTTAGTAAGTATAACGGCTCAAAACCCATTTTTAAAATTGTTTTAAAAGTAAAGAGTAATCTTGGGAAGCAATTAAAACGAAAGTCACCCGATACTTTTTATACCATTGGTTTTCTAAACGGTTTTCTACCCTGCGGACTCGTTTATATGGCTGTTTTTGGCGCTATAGCATCGGGTACAGCCCTGGAAGGAAGTTTATATATGGCCGTTTTTGGGCTGGGAACAATCCCGTTAATGACAACCGCAATTTATTTAGGCAATTTTATCAATCTAAATATTAGATCTAAAATTAGAAAAGCGGTTCCCGTTTTTGTGATCCTTATAGGCCTATTATTTATTCTTAGAGGAATGGGGTTGGGAATGCCTTACCTCTCCCCTATGGAAATAACTCCAGAAATAACAGCAACACAAAGTTGCCACTAACCTAAAAACACTTGTTATGAAATTATTAAACACAATTGCACTGGTAAATTGGGAAATGGGAAGTTTTCTTATTGCTATTTTCGGTGTTGTTTGCGCCGGCTTGATTCTAATCGTTTTTAATATGATAAACAGCGGAAAGGATAAAGAGTGAAAACTTCGCAACTTATTTACGAATAATTATAATCGAAAAATATAATTTGATTCGTGGCATCCCTGTTTTCCCAATAAGCATTAAATATCGACTATTCAGTTAACTATTTTATTTTTAGTTTAAAATGAAATAATTAAAAAAGTCCGTTTGGAAATTCTCCCAACGGACTTTTTACTTCGGTTTTAACACTTAAATTAAACCGTCATTGAAAAAAGTTGCGTGTCAGGTTTCTTCGCCTGCATTCTTAGATCAAAAGCCATACAAATGTTTCGAACAAAGGGTCTTCCTTTTTCTGGAATAGTTAATGCATTTTCCTTAAAGTTTACAAGCCCATCTGCCTCCATTTCTCCTACTTTGGTAAGTACCTCGGGTAATTCTTCAAAATAATCTTTTGAAGATTCCCAGCTGGTTTCCAAATGACACATTAAATTGAGAATGTGTTTTCTTATAATTAGATCTTCTTCATTTAAAATATGTCCACGAAAAACGGGTATAATTCCATCGGCAATAAGACTCTGGTAAGCTTCTACCGATTTTTCATTCTGTGCAAAACCATACCAGCTATCGCTTATAGCAGAAACGCCTAAACCAATCATAGAAGCTCCGGAAGAGGTAGTATACCCCATAAAGTTTCTATGTAATTTTTTTTCTTTTAAAGCTTTATATAAAGAATCGGTTTTAAGGGCAAAATGATCCATCCCTATTTCTACATAACCGGCAGCTTCCAGCATTTGCTTTCCTACTTCATACATTTCCCGTTTTTCATCTGCGGCAGGAAGATCTGAGTCTTTAAAACCACGTTGACCATTTCCCTTAATCCAGGGTACGTGTGCATAGCTATAAAAAGCAATACGATCTGGCATTAATAATTTCGTTTTTTCTATGGTTTCAATAATATCGTTTTTGGTTTGAAACGGTAAACCAAAAATAATATCGTGTCCCACAGAGGTAAAACCGGCTTCCCGGGATTCTTCTGTAGCTCTTTTTACATTTTCAAAGGGTTGAATTCTATGAATTGCTTTTTGTACTTTCTCTCTATAATCCTGCACGCCATAGCTTACACGTTTAAAGCCTAAATCTGAAAACATTTTTAAATGCTCTTTCGTAGTATTATTGGGGTGACCTTCAAAACTTAATTCTGTTTCACAATCCTTGTTAGCTTTCTGAAACAGCATATTCAGTAAGAATTTAAGGTTCTCGGGAGCAAAGAAAGTGGGTGTGCCCCCGCCAAGATGCAATTCTCTAATTGTGGGCTTTTCACCAAGAATCTCAAGATAGAGATCCCATTCCCGCAACAGCGTTTCTATATATGGAGATTCTACTTCGTGCTTTTTTGTAATTCGTTTATTACATCCGCAAAAGGTGCACAAACTCTCACAAAAAGGTAAATGAATATAAAGGCTTATTTCTTTATTCTCACTAAAACTAAGTTTTAAACTTTCTTTCCAGGCGGCCAAAGAAAAACTATCTTCCTGCCAATAAGGAACTGTTGGATAACTTGTATACCGTGGCCCCGGCACATTATATTTACTAATTAAATTTGTGGACATATAAAGTGTGATTTTCTACAAAATTATTTCACTTTATTTCTAATTAATATGAGAAGAATCAGCTTCCTGGTAAACTTATTTTAGAGGATTTTCAAGAATTTTTTAATAGACTTATTACTAAGCTATTACTTCTCTTTACTTGAAGCCACATTTCAGATTGCCAAAAAAGAATCTGTAATTAATTATTAAAAAGTTTAAACCTTTGCAAAATTTATCCTGATTTACTGTACTTAGTTTAATGGTTAGCGAACTTTTTCTATCTTCAATGTTTCAAACCAACTAACCAAAAAATGAACAAGGCACACAAAACATTGCTTTTTCCCTTAGTAGCCCTTTTAGTAGGCGCCTACTTTCTTTTCTCGGGATTGGCTGAAGCAAAAGGCTTCCTGGCTCCCCTGGTAACGGCAATAATCCTGGCGCTTTTACTAATTCCACTAGGTAATTTGATAGAAAAAAAGCTTAATCGTACTTTTTCCTCTTTACTAAGTACCATTTTATTATTTCTATTTTCAATCGGAGTTTTTGTGCTGCTCTCTTTCCAAATTAAAAGTTTTGTAGACGATTGGGGAAAAATTAAGGAAACCATGGCCCCAAAAATAGAACAGCTGCAAAATTACGCTTACGAACATACCGCTCTAAGCAGTAAAGATCTGGAGACTTATAAAGAAAAGAATGATATACAAAGTATGTTAACCTCCAGTGGAAATTCGGGAGAAAAAGCATTCAATTTTATTAATTCGGTCACCAGTTTTATTAGTAATTATTTACTCACATTTATCTATATATTTTTTCTGCTGAATTATAGGAAACGTTTTAAAATCTTTATTCTAAAATTATTTTCCAATCAGCGAAAAAAAGAAGTAAAACAGATTATCAACGAAACTGCTCGGGTAGCCCAGTTTTACCTAAGAGGAAAATTAATCTTAATTGTTATTCTCTCCATTCTTTATAGTATAGGCCTGGGAATTTCTGGCGTAAGTAATTTTATTTTAATCGCCGTTATTGCTTCTTTTCTAACTTTAATTCCATTTATAGGAAATATCATAGGAATGAGTCTTGCTTTAATTTTTGGTTATCTCACCCAGGGCGAAACTAGCATTTTAATTGGAGTTATTCTCACTTTTACACTAGTACAATTTATAGAAAGTTATGTTTTAGAGCCCTTCATTGTTGGAGATAAAGTTGATATTCATCCATTTTTTGTGATCCTTGCCATTATTCTCGGTAATATGATTTGGGGCGTTATGGGGATGATTTTGGCTATTCCGGTTTTAGGAATTATAAATGTAATCTTCAATCACGTTCCTTCATTAAAACCCTTCGGCTTTTTGCTAAGCACCGATAATTCAAACGAGGATTAACTAACTTTATAATGCAAAACCGTGTAGCAAAACAATTTGAAGGATTTTTAAATACACCAGCTCTTTGGAGAAATTATTTCCAGGAGATTCAACAATTTCAACTTCCGCAAATAAAGGATCCTCTAGAAAAACCTATAGCTGAAGATCTACCTTCCCTATCTACTAATTTTGTAATGGGTAAAAGGGTAGAACGATTTTTTGAATGGATAATTCGGCAAAATCAAGGCTATAAATTATTGGCAGAAAATATGCAGATTAGTCGGAATAAGATCACTTTGGGAGAACTTGATTTTCTATTAAAAGATCTAATAAACCAACAGGTGTACCACGTAGAAATGGTATATAAATTCTACGTTTACGATACATCCTTTACTCCCGAAAAGCAACGCTGGATTGGCCCAAACCGAAAGGATACTCTATTACAAAAAACCAAAAAATTACAGGAAAAACAGTTTCCGTTGCTTTTTAAACCTGAAACAGAAGATCTTCTAAAATCCCTGGATTTTAATGCAGAAGAAGTCCTTCAACAAACCTGTTTTAAGGCAAATCTATTCGTTCCAAAAGAACTTCAGTATAAGCAATTTTCAGAAATAAATAGTGATTGCATAGCCGGGAGCTGGCTTCATTTTAAAGAGTTTAAAACTTCCAGTTACAAGAATTTTGAATATTATGCACCTAAAAAGCAAGATTGGCCAATACTACCGCACCACGGTGAAACCTGGTTTAACCATTCCGAAATAATTCGTCAAATAGAGATTTTATTCGAAAACAAAAAAGCGCCGTTAATTTGGGTGAAAAAACCGGGAAATAATTATGAACGATTGTTTGTAGTGTGGTGGTAGTAAATAAAACTGGAATTACCCAATAGTTACCGGAAATTATCTCCTAGCATTTATAGCTTGATTATCGAATGGAATTATATTATTCCCTTAAATTTGCAATCCAAATCAAATTTCCCGCATGGATCAAAACACAAGTGAAGCGATAAAAGCCTCCTGGCTTAGCATTTTCGGAAATGCTTTGTTAGCAATCGCTAAATTTGTAACCGGAATATTTGGAAATTCTTATGCGCTTATCGCTGATGCAATAGAGTCTACAACCGATGTTTTCTCTTCTTTTCTCGTCTTACTTGGTCTCAAATATTCCAGTAGGCCACCAGATGAAAATCACCCCTACGGTCACGGAAAAGCCGAACCTCTTATGACCTTTGCGGTAGTAGGATTTTTAGTTGTTTCAGCAACCGTAATTGCTTACGAGAGTATTCAGCATATACAAACTCCGCACAAAGTTCCAGAGCCTTACACCCTTATTGTACTTGCCGCGATTGTTATTATTAAAGAATATTTTTATAGAAAAGTTTCTAAAAAGGGCGATGAAACCAAAAGTACCTCTTTAAAAGCTGATGCCTGGCACCACCGCAGTGATGCAATTACTTCCTTAATGGCATTTATAGGGATCTCTATCGCTCTTTTTATGGGAAAAGGTTACGAAACGGCGGACGATTGGGCCGCGCTCTTTGCTTCGGGATTTATTCTTTATAACGCCTATCTTATTCTTAGACCCGCTTTAGGTGAAGTAATGGATGAGCATATGTATGATGATATGATTGGCGATATTCGTGAGGTTAGTATTAATGTTCCCGGCGTTTTAGATACCGAAAAATGCAACGTTCGTAAAACCGGAATGATCTACCACGTAGATCTTCATATTATCGTGAATGCTGAAATTAGTGTTAAAGAGGGCCACGATATTGCACACAATGTAAAAAATGAACTCCTCGCCCACTTTCCTGAAATTTTCGACGTACTTATTCACGTAGAGCCGAATATAGAAATTTAAAGTGCCGCCTTAAGAAAGTTTTAGCGTTAAAGCCCTGCTAAACCCCATTGGAATGTAGTAAAATCAACTTATCTTCCTTAGTGAATTAACCAAAAAAATGAAATTATGAGTTTGATAAATGATAAGGATTTGGAAAAATTAATGAACGTACAGGATAAAACCTGTGTTTCTATATTTATACCTACCCAACGTGCCGGTAAGGAAGTTTTAGAGGAAAAAAATAAAACCCATTTAAAATCCCTTTGGAAAGAAGTTGGAACACAACTGAAAGAAAAAGGTATTAGTGAAGATAAAATTGCAAAAATAGGAAAGCCTATTGAAGCTTTATTGAGTGATAAATCTTTTTGGAGACATCAAAGCGACGGACTTGCTATTTTTGCTGCAGAAGATTTCTTCGAAAAATATACACTTCCGGTGAATTTTGAAGCCCATACTTATATTTCCGAAGAATTTTATATTAAACCGCTAGTACCTATGTTTAATGAAGACAGCCGTTTTTATTTACTGGCGCTTCAGTTGGAAGATGTAGAGCTTTATGAGGCCACCACTTATAGTATAGGAAAAGTTGAAGTAGATGACCTTATACCTTCAAGATTAGAAAAACGGGTAGGATTTGACTATAAACAAAAACACCTGGATTTTAAAACACAGAATTCCGGCGGAGAAAATACCATTTTCCACGGCCACGGTGGTGGTAGCGATGAAGTTCGAAAAGAAGAGATTAATAAGTACTTTAGAGCTATAGATAAAGGCCTGGATACTGTGCTACACGATGAAAGAGTACCTTTGGTAGTTGCAACCCAGGATTATTTATTCCCTATTTATGAAAAAGTGAATACTTATAATCACTTAATTGAAAAAGTGATTCCAGGAAATCCATCAGATACCGATATGTTTGGTTTACACGAAAAAGCTCTAAAAATCCTTGAACCTGAAATGGAAAAGACTAAAAAAGAAAAAACCAGGAAATTTAATGAACTGAATAATACCGATAAAACAGGGGCTTCAGTAACCGATATTCTTCCTGCAGTTCAGCAAGGAAAAGTAGACACATTATTTCTGGAAAACCGAAGTGAAATTTGGGGAACCTATAACAATGATAATATGAATGTAACCATTCACGATAATCAACAAAATGGGAACTATTCCTTAATGAATTGGGCTGCGAAAGAAGTTTTAAGACAGGGTGGAAATGTTTTCCTTATTCCGGAAGCACAAATGCCAGATAAAAATTCAAAAATGAATGCTCTTTATCGTTTTAACTAGTAACTAAATGTTTAATGCAATTCTATCTCGATTAGGGAGTGAAATTTTTGAAATATCAAAAAAGGAAAAGACGGTATACAGCCGTCTTTTTTATGCAAAAAAAGTATCTTTACTCAATAATCGAGATTAAATGCTCCGTCCCGAAGAGTCGGGATGTCTCGAAATCAAATTATATTTTCCAATAATAATGCTTCAGGAGCTTGCTCCGGAGTAGTTTACTTTAAATAACAGATTCTATGGAAACCAACCTAGCGGTACTAATTGATGGTGATAATATCCCATCGGCATATATAAAAGAAATGATGGAAGAAATTGCCAAATATGGCAATCCGACTATTAAACGGATTTATGGCGACTGGACTAAACCTCATTTAGTAAAATGGAAAAATGTATTGCTGGAAAACGCTATCAATCCCATTCAGCAATATGGCTACACTCAGGGAAAAAACGCTACAGATTCAGCGATGATCATTGATGCAATGGATATTTTATATTCAGATAAAGTAGATGGATTTTGCCTGGTTTCCAGCGATAGTGATTTTACCAGGCTGGCAACACGACTGCGTGAAGCCGGAAAGAATGTTATTGGAATTGGTGAAAAGAAAACACCTGAGCCCTTTATTGTAGCTTGCGACAGGTTTATTTATATCGAAATATTAAAACAATCAGATAAAGATAGTGACCAAAGCAGCGATAAAGGTGGAAAAAGCTCTAAAAAGAAAAATGTAGATAAAATTACTCCGAAGGTGGTTCGTCTTATCTCACAAACAATTTCAGATGTTGCAGATGAAGATGGCTGGGCGTTCTTGGGAGACGTGGGAAGCTTACTACAGAAAAAACAACCTAATTTTGATTCCCGTAACTACGGCTTTCAGAAATTAACTCCAATGATTCATTCCATAGACAAATTCGAGATTGAATCGCGTACTAACCAAAACAGTAAGTTTAAACTTATTTATGTTAGAAATAAGGATTAATCCTTAGTTATAATCATCTTAAAATCAATGCATTCTTTTTTTTCATTCTGTAATTTAGGGGAAACTAAAACCTTAAATTATGAATGTCACTTTAGTACAGGCGCAGAAAATAATTGCTGCTGCCGAAAAGAAATCCAAAGAATTGGATGTGAAAATGGATATTGCGGTGGTAGACGCTGGCGCAAATCTAACGGCTTTTGCCAGAATGGATGGCGCCTGGCTTGGCTCAGTAGATATCGCTATAAAAAAGGCTAAAACCGCTAGATATTTTGATATGAATACTGGCGAAATTGGAAAATTATCACAGCCCGGAGAATCGCTTTTTAATATAGAACATTCTAATAATGGGCTTATTACATTTCCCGGAGGTGTTCCTTTAAAAAACCAGAACGGTGAAATTATTGGTGCTGTTGGCATTTCCGGAAGCACGGTAGATAATGATCACGCAGTAGCTAATTATGCCGCAGAAAGTATTTAAATTGCTTAATTAATTATAAAAAAGCCAACTTAAACGAGCTTGTTCAAGTTGGCTTTTTTTAATGCCTTTTTTCTAAAACTTCGGCGATATCTTTTAAAGAATATCCCTTTGCTTTTAGCAAAATCAAGTAATGGAAAAGTAAATCGGCGCTTTCGTTTAGGAACAAGTCTTCATTATCATCTTTAGCTTCAATAACCGTTTCAACAGCCTCCTCACCTACTTTTTGGGCAATCTTATTCATTCCGGCATCAAAAAGCGAAACCACATAAGAATTTTTATCCTCTCGCAACTCAGGCTCAACCTCGCTCATCCTTTTACGTTTTGCAATAATTCCTTCCAGTTGAGAAAGAAAACCAAAATTAGGCTCGTTATCCTCTGCCCAGCAAGTATCAGTTCCTTTATGGCAGGTTGGACCTTCAGGATTAACCGAAATTAGCAAGGTATCATTATCGCAATCATTTTTTATATTAACTAAATGCAGGTAATTACCGCTTTCTTCGCCTTTGGTCCATAAACGATTTTTGGTCCTGCTAAAAAAAGTAACTTTCTTGGTTTCATTTGTTTTCAAAAAAGCCTCCTCGTTCATATATCCCAGCATCAATACATTTTTAGTCGATGCATCCTGAATAATTGCAGGTACAAGTCCGTCGTTATTTTTATTAAAATCGATATTCATATTTATTTTCTTTATAAATGTCATCCTGAATTTATTTCAGTGCCTGTCCCGATTTTAATCGGGAATCTAATATTTTTGTTGGAAAAGAATAGAGAGCAAAGAATAAAGATTTTTCTACTCTATTCTCTTTTTTCTCTTTTCTTGAATCTTAAAGTCTAACCTCCACTCCATTTCTACGAAGTTCTTCTTTTAAATCTTTAATTTCAATTTCTTTGAAATGAAAAACACTGGCTGCAAGTGCCGCATCAGCTTTTCCTTCTATAAAAGTATCGCAAAAATGCTGCATATTTCCGGCACCACCAGAAGCGATTATTGGAATATTTAATTCTGAAGATAAAACAGCCAGGGCTTCGTTTGCAAAGCCTTCTTTAGTTCCATCGTTATTCATAGAAGTAAATAAAATTTCCCCGGCTCCACGTTCTTCAACTTCTTTAGCCCATTGAAATAAATTGATATCAGTAGGCACTTTTCCTCCTACCAGGTGCACCAACCATTCTCCGTTTACCTGCTTAGCATCAATTGCCACTGTAATACACTGACTCCCGAATTTAGCAGCTAGCTCGTTAATTAGATCAGGATTTTTCACCGCCGAAGAATTTATAGAAACTTTATCGGCGCCATTTTTAAGCAATATATCTACATCTTCTACTGATGAAATTCCACCACCAACGGTAAACGGAATATTTACTTTTTCTGCAACCCGTCTCACTAAATTCGCAAGAGTTTTTCGTTTCTCTTCAGTAGCCGAGATATCAAGAAAAACCAATTCATCTGCACCAGATTTTGCATAGATCTCAGCCAATTCTACAGGATCACCTGCATCGCGTAAATCTATAAAATTTACACCTTTAACGGTTCTTCCGTCTTTAATATCCAGGCAGGGTATAATTCGTTTTGTAAGCATTTTAAAGGTTTTGTATTAAATAAATACTTTTTAATTCCCCCTTTGGGGGCTAGGGGGCTATTATAAATTTCTCTAATTCCTTCATTTGGATACGACCTTCGTAGATCGCTTTTCCTATTATAGTGCCTTCGCAGCCAAGTTCAGCCAGTTCTGGTAACTCGCTAAAGGTAGAGATTCCTCCGGAAGCTATAAGTTTTAGTTTTTTATCTTCTGATGAAGTTTCTTCCAGAATTCTGCGATACAGTTCAAAGGAAGGACCTTCCAGCATCCCATCTTTAGAGATATCGGTACAAATCACATAGTTTATGCCTTCTTCCTGGTATTCCTGAATAAAAGGAATCAGTTCTTTGTTAGATTCTTCCTGCCAGCCACTAACCGCAATTTTTTCATTGTTGGCATCAGCTCCCAGAATTATTTTTTCCGAACCAAATTTCTGAATCCAGGATTTAAAAATATCAGGATCTTTAACCGCTATACTTCCACCGGTAATTTGATGTGCTCCACATTCAAAAGCGATTTGTAAATCTTTGTCGGTTTTTAATCCGCCGCCAAAATCTACTTTTAAGCTGGTTTTTGAAGCGATCTCTTCCAGGATTTTATGGTTTACGATATTTTTTGATTTTGCACCATCCAAATCTACCAAATGCAAATACTGAATCCCGTGCGCCTCAAAATTTTTAGCTACTTCTAGCGGATTTTCATTATAAATTTTCTTGGTATTATAATCACCTTTAGAAAGGCGAACACATTTACCTTCAATTATATCTATAGCGGGAATTATTCTCATTTTTGTTTTTACTTATTGTTTTGCCACGAATTCACTAATAATTTGTTTTATTATCAATTTTGCTTCTCTAGGTCATTACGAGCGACAAAGTAGCGTGGTAATCTTTTGGATAGAAGTTTTCTAATTAAAAAGATTGCTTCAGTCGTGCCTCCATCGCAATGACGTAGTCTTTAAATCTACTTTACCTTGTTGGGTTGGGTGACTTTCAAAAAATTCTCAAGTATTTTCTCCCCTGCATCGCTGCTCTTTTCCGGGTGAAATTGTACTCCATAAAAATTATCTTTCTGAATAGCCGAAGTATATTCCACTCCGTACTCCGTTGAAGCTATCGTTTCCACACATTCCTTTACATAAAAACTATGTACTAAATACACGAATTCTCCTTCTGAAATTCCAGTAAAAAAGTCTGATTTTAAATCATAGATTTTATTCCACCCAATTTGCGGAACCTTTAGTTTATTACTGAATTTTACTACATCAGCGTGAAAAATACCCAGGCCATCAGTATCACCTTCTTCGCAGTAAGTACACATTAACTGCATTCCCAGGCAAATTCCCAAAACCGGTTGTTTTAAAGTAGGAATCACTTTATCTAAACCGGTAGACTTTAGCATTTTCATTGCGCTGCTGGCCTCTCCCACTCCGGGGAAAATTACTTTATCTGCTGACTTTATTTCTTCAGCATCACTGCTTAAAATAGCCTCATATCCAAGTCGCTTTATAGCAAATTTGATACTTTGAATATTACCTGCTCCGTAATCTATTATTACTATTTTCAAGCCCCCTCCGGCTCCCCCTAAGGGGGAGGGCTTTTTATTCATTTCATTCTCAATTTTCAAAATCTAAATATTTTTTAGTTCACTTTATTCCCCCTTTGGGGACTAGGGGGCTTTTAAAGCATTCCTTTGGTTGATGGAAGGATCATTTTTTCAGCATCGCGTTTTACCGCTACTTTAATTGCTTTGGCAAAAGCTTTAAAAATGGCTTCAATTTTATGATGCTCATTTTGCCCTTCAGCTTTTACATTGAGATTGGCCTTAGCACCATCTGTAAAGGATTTAAAGAAATGATAGAACATTTCAGTAGGCATTTTTCCAACCATTTCACGTTTAAATTCGGTTTCCCAAACTATCCAGTTTCTACCACCAAAATCTATGGCTACCTGTGCCAGGCAATCGTCCATAGGCAGACAAAAACCGTATCGTTCTATTCCAAGTTTATTGCCCAAAGCTTTACTAAAAACCTCTCCAAGCGCAATTGCTGTATCTTCTATGGTATGGTGCTCATCTACTTCCAAATCGCCCTTTACCTGAACCGTAAGGTCCATTTGGCCGTGGCGTGCTATCTGATCTAGCATATGATCAAAAAATGCAATGCCGGTACTAATATCAGATTTTCCGGTACCATCCAAATTTAGTTGAATAAAGATATCGGTTTCATTGGTTTTCCTTGAAATTTCAGCTGTTCTATCGTTCAACTTTAAAAATTCATAGATGTCTTTCCAACTATCGGTTTTTAAAGCGATAGTTTCCTTAACCTTTTCCTGATCATTTTTAACTTCGTCAGTTGCAAGATCTTCGTGAGTATCTATAAAAATGCCTTTACCTCCAAAATTATAAGCAAATTCAATATCTGTAAGTCGGTCGCCTATCATAAAAGAATTCTTTAAATCGTAGTTTTCTTCCTTATTTAGATATTTCTCCTCTAAAAGTCCGGTATTAGGCTTTCGGGTAGGAGAATTATCTTTTGCAAAAGTACGGTCCATCAACACTTCACTAAATTCTACTCCTTCATTCTTAAAGGTTTGAAGAATAAAATTTTGAATAGGCCAAAAGTCTTTCTCCGGATAGGCTTCTGTTCCCAGACCATCCTGATTAGTCACCATTACCAACTCAAAATCCAGTTCTGTGGCAATTTTCTTTAAATAATATAAAGCTTCCGGATAAAATTCCAGCTTTTCAATACTGTCTACCTGGTAATCTTCCGGCTCGTGAATTAAAGTCCCATCACGATCTATAAATAATACTTTTTTCATAATCTATTTTGTCATTTCCGCAGAAGCGGAAATCCTTATTCTATATTTTTTAAAGCTTCTATTAACTTTTTGTTTTCCTCTCCAGTCCCAACCGAAAACCGTAAGGTATTTTCACAAAGCGGTTGCGTAGTTCGGTTTCTAATTACGATACCTTTTTCTAACAATTGGCCATAACGTTTATTGGCGTCATCAACTTTTACCAATATAAAATTAGCATCTGAAGGATATATATTTTCGATGAAATTCACTTCAACTAAAGCTTCACTTAAAATAGCTCTTTGTTTCAGTAAATCAGCTATTTCTGAATCTACCACATCCTTATTATGAACACGATCTAAAGCTCTTAACTGAGTTAATTCGTTTACATTATAAGGTGGTTTTATTTTATTTAAAATCTGAATAATTTCTACGGAAGCATAGCATATTCCCAATCTAATTCCTGCCATTCCAAATGCTTTTGAAAGCGTTTGGGTGATCACCAAATTTGGATATTCCTTCAATTTATTGAGCCAGCTTTCTTTGTTTGAAAAATCAATATAAGCCTCATCGATAACTACCAGACCATTAAAATTTTCGAGAATATGTATGATCTTTTTTTCTAAAAATGAGTTCCCGGTAGGATTGTTCGGCGAACATAAAAAGATCAATTTTGTGTTTTGATCTACCGAATCCAGGATCTCTTCAACATTAGGTTCAAAATCTGAATTCAGTAAAACTTCCCTATTCTCAATATTATTAATATTAGCCAGGACCTTATACATTCCGTAAGTAGGCGGCAATGTGATAACATTATCCTTACCCGGTTCGCAAAATGCTCTAAATAATAGATCTAAAACTTCATCGCTGCCATTGCCTAATAAAATATGTTCTGTAGAAACATTTTTAATTTTCGCTAATTCAGTTTTTAGGCCGCGTTGCTGCGGATCTGGATATCGGTTTACATCAGTTTGAAAAGGATTTTCATTGGCGTCCAGAAAAACCATTTCTGAGCCTGTAGACTGATATTCATCCCTGGCGGAAGAATAAGGTTTTAAACCGGCCACATTTGACCTTACCAGGTTATTTATATTGAATTCTTTCATTTTTCTCTGAGGCATTCAGATTATCATTTGCGTCACCCTGAACTTGTTTCAGGGTCTAAGATATGGACTGTTAGAACATATTAGATTCTGAAATAAATTCAGAATGACGATATTTTTAGTATTACTTTAATTCTTTTAATCGTAATGTCACCGCATTCTTATGCGCTTCCAAACCTTCGGCTTGTGCCATCAATTCTATAGTAGGACCGATTTCTTTAATACCTTCTTCTGTTATTTTTTGAAAGGTCATACTCTTCATAAAACTATCAAGATTTACACCGCTGTATTGCTTGGCATAGCCATTAGTTGGTAAAGTATGATTTGTTCCTGAAGCATAATCTCCCGCACTTTCAGGAGTATAGTTTCCTATAAAAACCGAACCTGCATTATGAATTCCTTCAGTAAAAAATGCTTCATCTTCAGCACAAATAATAAAATGCTCAGGCCCATATTCGTCTATTAATTCTAGTGCATCTTTTTTCTTTTCTACAAAAATTAGCCTGGAGTGAGCTATAGCCTTATCAGCAATACTTTTTCTTGGTAAAACCTCCAACTGACTTTCTACCTCTTTCTCTACCTTTTCAATTAGATCTTTAGAAGTTGAAACCAAAATCACCTGGCTATCTACACCGTGCTCTGCCTGGCTTAAAAGATCTGAAGCAACAAAAGCAGCATTGGAAGAATCATCGGCGAAAACCAGCAATTCAGAAGGGCCAGCGGGCATATCTATAGCCACATTGTGGCGAGTTGCTAATTGCTTGGCAACGGTAACAAATTGATTCCCAGGTCCAAAGATCTTGTAAACTTTAGGAATACTTTCTGTCCCGAAAGTCATAGCCGCAATTGCCTGGATTCCCCCTACTTTGTATATTTTGGTAACACCACACAGCTCGGCGGTATATAAAATGGCGGGGTGAACATTTCCGTTCTTATCTGGCGGAGTACAAAGCACAATTTCCTTGCAACCAGCAATATTTGCGGGTGCAGCTAACATTAAAATGGTAGAAAATAAAGGAGCGCTACCGCCGGGAATATATAACCCAACTTTTTGAATCGCCCTTTTTTCCTGCCAACACTTTACGCCATTGGTAGTTTCAATTTCAATCCTATCGGTTTTCTGGGCGGTGTGAAAATTTTCAATATTACTTTTTGCCAGTTTTATGGCTTCTTTCAATTCCTCGGAAACCTCATTTGCAGCAGCACTTATTTCTTTTTCGGTAACCTGAGTATTTGCGAGGTTTATGCCGTCAAAAAGTTCGGTATATTTTGAAACCGCGACGTCCCCTTTGGATTTTACTTCAGCAAAAACCTGGTTTACAGTTTCTTCAATATCTTCTACCGTTTGGGTGGGCCTTTTTAAAATATCAGGCCATTCGGCTTTAGTAGGATTAAAAAACTTTTTCATCTTAAAGTACCATTTTTTCAATTGGCGCTACTAAAATACCTTCGGCACCATTTTGTTTTAATTCATCTATAACTTCCCAGAAGCGCTCTTCGTTAATTACGGTATGTATAGAACTCCAACCTTCTTCAGCAAGCGGCAAAACAGTTGGGCTACGCATTCCAGGTAATAATTTGATAATATTCTCTAAATTCTCATTGGGCGCATTTAAAAGTATATATTTGGAAGTACGCGCATTTAAAACAGATTTCAGCCTAAATTGCAATTTCTCTAAGATCTCCTGACGGCCTTCTGAAATTTTAGGTGAAATAGCGAGAACAGCTTCGCTCTTCAGCATTACTTCTACCTCTCTTAATCCGTTTTTAAAAAGAGTGCTTCCGCTGGAAACAATATCACAAATACCATCTGCAAGCCCAATATTTGGAGCTATTTCTACTGAGCCGTTAATAATATGCAATTCGGCGGTAACTCCTTTCTTTTCCAGGAATTCATTTACGGTATTAGGATAAGATGTGGCGATCTTTTTACCGTCAAGATCATTAATGCCATTATATTTCATAGCTTTTGGTACAGCGAGAGAAACACGACATTTTGAAAACCCAAGCTTTTCGCCCTGTATAATATCTTTACCCTTTTCAATCAAAACATTCTCCCCAATAATGGCTACATCTACTACACCATCTCTTAGATATTGTGGAATATCGCCGTTTCTAAGATACATTACTTCTAAAGGAAAGTTACGGGAAGAAGCTTTGAGTTGTTCTTTTCCATTATCTATAGAAATGCCTGCATCCTTTAGTATTTTCAGCGAATCTTCGTTTAATCTACCTGATTTTTGAATAGCAATTCTTAATTTTTCCTGACTCATTTTTAATTTTTCTTTTTAAACTTTAGTTGTTGGTTATAAAACAAAAAACCCGTTTGAATAGCTCAAACGGGTTTTAAATATGCTGAAATCACAACACACCAAATTTACCTCGCCTGAGCGCAGTAGTAAATATGATGGTGATGTAATTGAAAATTCTTCATTGTGATTACAAATCTAAATATAAATTTTAAACTGCAAAACAGCTTTTTAAAAAATTATAGGTTGTTTAATTTCCTCCACCTAAAATTAAAGGCATTCCATCTTCACCAGAACCAATAATCACAGTTTTCGAGTTACCCGATTTAGCAAGTTCAAGTGTAGCCTGAATTCCCTTTTCCTTTAAGATATTAGGTGTTAGGGAAGCGTTTAAGATCTCGTTGGCACGAGCTTTACCTTCGGCATCAATTCGTTGGCGTTCGGCTTCCTGTTCAGCTTTGGTTAAACGAAACTCATACTCTAAAGATTCCTGTTCCTGGCGCAATTTACGCTCTATCGCATCTTTAATATTTGGCGGAAGTGAAACGTCACGTACCAAAACCTCATTAACCTGTACATACTGGTCTTGAAGTAAAATTTGAGTTTCCTCTAAAATTTCTTTCTGAATAGCTTCCCGCTTACTGGCATAGAGTTGCTCAGGATTATACCTTCCAACCACCGCTCTAGCCGCCGATCTAACTGCGGGCTGAAGCAAACGTTGAATATATTGTTCTCCTTTTTCACGGTGTAAACTTCCAAGATTTTCATAAGAAGGTTGGAACCAGGTAGAAGCATCTAGCTTAATTTCAAGTCCGTTAGAACTTAAAACCTGCATTTTCTCCTCAAGAGATTGCTGTCTAACTTCATAAATATACACTCTGTTCCATGGAGCTACAAGGTGAAAACCTTCGTTTAATGGCGGTTCATCTGTAACCACACCCCCGCCAAAAGTTTTATATAAAACACCGGCTTCACCAGAACCAATAGTAACCGTAGATTTAGCGACAAATATTATTAAAATTACGATTCCTATTAGAATAGGAATTCCGAGCTTGGGTAATCTTTCCATATATAATTGTATTTAAATTAATCCTTTGTATTTCCTGAAAAACCATTCTGCGGCAAGTATTGAGACAAGCAGAAATAGAAGGTAATACCAGTCAACCAAAGGTACGTTTTTTTGCCGGCTTTTTTGGATGGGTTTGTATTTATCATTGCTTAAAAGGCTATCTATTAGTTCTTGAATTTGATTTGGATAATAAACCTTAGTTTTAGAATTTTCAGCTAAATCTTCCATAGCATTTTTGTTAGCTGAAATAAATTTTTGCTCCATATTATATGCTATAACTTCGAAGCTTCCAGAACGGGAAATCCGGGTTCCGGCTTCGGTAATTTTAAAATTATAAGTACCTGGAGCTAAACTTCCTAAATCAACTTCGTAGACGTTATTCTTTAAAATAAATTGAGACTCCATATTTTCTATTGAATCTGCAACTGAAATATTCAAATTAGCATTGGGATCAAATTGATAATTTTGATCAAAGAAACTAGCGGTAATCTTCACCGATTCATTCTCATAATAAAATGATTTGTAATCTAAGGTTAGCCGTTCGCGTTGTTTTGCGGATGCCAAATTTTGAATAAGTTTTCCAAAGAAATTATCGAACTTCTCGAAAGATTTATTTTCCAGAAAGCTGGCAGAGCGCCATCTCCAAATATTTTCTCCAAAAATAAAAGCGGTTTTATTTTGCCCGCTACCCTGTATGGCTATTAAAGGCTGTGAAGTTTCGACATTTTCAATTTCCTGAAAATAGATGCTTTCTAAATTATTGCTTTCAACGCTAATTTTACCAAATTTATCTTCCATCGGAGGAAATTCAGGGAAACCTACTTCCTCGAATTGAAATTGATTGAAATTGGGGTTTTTTACCGCGAAAATTTCCTGCGTTTGATTGGTAAAATCTTTTCTCACAAAATCCTGAATGCTATTGAGAAAATTCCAGTTAGTTTTAGTTCCCGATACTATTAGGTAGTTTTGATTATTTTCATCCAGATCTTGAAAAATCGATGTAAATCCCGAAGTTGGCTGATACAGAATAACCAATTGGTAATCTTTAATATTTAGCAGATCGTCTTGAATATACTTAATATCAAGTTGCCTTTGTTTATTGGTTTCAACAGCTTTTTTAATAGCTCCCAGATCTGGATGAGGGATAGCACTTATCAGCAAAATCTTGCTGCGCTCGTCTATTACTTCTACCGCAAAACTTTTAGCATTATTCGCCGTGTTCTTTTCAGTTTCCAGGGGTACTATTTCAGCTTCATACGAAAGAACTCCTAATTTTGAAGCTGGTAACTCTGCATGGATAATGGTAGAATTATTTTCTGAATCCAGGGAAATATTGTTAGAAAAAATGGCATTATCTCTTGCCTTAATCGTAAATCTTGTGTTTATGCTTTCTTCGCCGGAATATGAAATAAAAGCCTCTACCGGAAAGCGGTTATTTAGAAAAGCATAGCTATTTACATTTAGACGCGATAACTCCAAATCTAGATATTGCGTAGTATCCCCTACTAAAACAGGATAAATATCTGTTTTATCATCAGGTTTAAAATATTGATAATTTCGTCCGGGGGTTTGATTTCCGTCAGAAATTAATGCAATGGCAGTTTCCTTACCTCTAAATAATTCTTTAATCGATTCTAATGCTGAAAAAATATTGGTTTCAGATTCATTGAACTTATTATTTTCTCCTGCTTTTAGGTCATTACCGAAGTTATATTGAACAAGTTCAAAACGCTGTTTTATCTTTTCGTTAGATTTCAACTTTTCCTGAATTGAGTTCAGGGTATCTTCCTGCGTCAAATGCTTTATAGATTCAGAATCGTCTACCGCAAGTACCAGGTTAGGTTTTTCTATAGTATAGCTGGTGAAAGTGAATTTAGGATTGATGAGCAACAAAAGCAGGACAAAAACGGAAAGAAAGCGCAATACAAAAAGAATATAAGCATCCTTACCTCTCTTTTTTGTTTTATAGAGGTATTGAAAAAAAGCAAACCCCAGCGCGCAAATTGCAGCCAGGGCGATAAATAAAATTGTTGATAGATCCATTAAAGTTAAGATAGTTAATCGTTACTGGCTAAAAGTTAAATGTTCTATTAACAATTAACTCTTAACTACTAACTTATCTAGGTGTGCATTCCGCCATCTACGTGAAGCACCTGGCCGGTAATATAGGAACTGAGTTCACTCCCCAGAAAAACACAAGCGTTTGCGATATCTTCCGGACTTCCACCACGTTTTAAAGGAATTGCCTGTCTCCAGCCATCCACTACTTTCTCGTCTAACTTTTCGGTCATTTCGGTTTCGATAAAACCGGGAGCGATCACGTTTGTTCTAATATTTCTAGAACCTAATTCCTGAGCCATAGATTTAGAAAAACCTATAATACCAGATTTAGAAGCCGCATAATTAGCCTGGCCCGCGTTTCCGGTTACTCCAACTACAGAACTCATATTAATAATACTTCCTTTGCGTTGCTTTAACATAGTACGTTGTACCGCTTTGGTCATATTAAAAATAGACTTAAGGTTAACTTCAATTACCTTATCAAAATCTTCTTCGCTCATTCGCATCAACAAATTATCTTTGGTGATACCGGCGTTATTTATTAAAATATCTATACTTCCAAAATCTTCTGCCACATCTTTAATAAGCTGCTCTGCTTCCTTAAAACTTGCAGCATTAGATTGGTAGGCTTTTGCCTTTACGCCAAGTTTGCTCAATTCGTCGGCTAATGCGTTAGCTGACTCGGCGGAAGAATTATAGGTAAAAGCTACATTGGCACCGTGTTCAGCAAATACTTTAGCTATTCCTTTTCCTATTCCACGGCTACCACCGGTTATTATGGCATTCTTTCCTTCTAATAATTTCATATTTGTAAAAAGATTGATGTTAATTAAACAGTTTCAAATATAGCAAAAGCTAATACCAAGAAATAAAAAATCCTCCTGTATTTAATGAAGCACTAAACACAGAAGGATTCTAATATTATCTAGAAAAGATTTTAGCCTTTCATAACTTCGGCTACTTTTTTTCCAATCTCTGCTGGAGAATCTACAACGTGAATTCCATTTTCTTTAAGAATAGCTTTTTTGGCTTGTGCAGTATCTTCACTTCCACCAACAATTGCTCCTGCGTGACCCATTGTACGGCCTGCTGGTGCAGTTTCACCGGCGATAAAACCTACAACCGGTTTTTTGTTTCCGTTTTCTTTAATCCAGGTAGCAGCATCAGCCTCTAATTGACCTCCGATTTCACCGATCATAACGATACATTCGGTTTCATCATCATTCATCAATAATTCTACAGCCTCTTTGGTAGTAGTTCCAATAATTGGATCTCCACCAATACCAATAGCGGTAGTAATTCCAAGACCTTGTTTTACAACCTGGTCTGCAGCTTCGTAAGTTAAAGTACCAGACTTAGATACAATTCCTACTTTACCTTTTTTGAAAACAAAACCTGGCATAATACCAACTTTCGCTTCTCCAGGAGTAATTACACCAGGACAGTTAGGACCTACCAGACGGCAATCTCTATCCTGAATATAATCGTAAGCTTTTACCATATCTGCTACTGGTATACCTTCAGTAATTGTAATAATTACTTTAATTCCAGCATCTGCAGCTTCCATAATTGCATCTGCAGCAAAAGCCGGCGGTACAAAGATTATAGAAACATCTGCACCTGTTTTTTCAACAGCATCAGATACAGTATTAAAAACCGGTTTGTTAAGGTGTTTTTGACCTCCTTTACCTGGAGTTACACCTCCAACAACGTTGGTTCCGTATTCTATCATTTGTTCAGCGTGAAAAGTACCTTCGCTACCGGTAAATCCCTGAACTATTATTTTTGAATTTTTATTGACTAAAACGCTCATAAATTTTTTGATTTTTGCGATTACAAAAGTAGGTTTTTAAAAATAAAACCTAAAGTTTTTTGAATGTTTATTAGGCTTTTAGTCTTAAAATTGAACTAAAGTTTTAGCCTAAAACTATATTATTTGAGAAAGCTAAAAATTTAAGACCAGGGACTTTCGTCTATCTCTTCTCCAAGCTGGGAGATTTGCACACCCTTAAAAAGCTTATTGTCTTTTAATTCCCAGATAGCCATGAAATGGGCTAGTGGCATTTCTTCATCGGGATTTTCTATGGTTTTTACGTGATAAGTAAACTGGATAGCGATTTGATGGTCTTCTTCTATGATCTTTTCGACTTCGGCTTTTAACTCCTCAAAGTTTTTTGCCATATCATCTCTAAGATTCAGAATCTCATTAAAATCAAGCTTTTTAAGTCCGGTGGTTCCGTACCAGGTAAGATTTATATTGGGATGTAAGTAATTGTCTAATACTCCTTCTTCGCCTTTAAATAGCGAAGTATAAAAATTCTCAACAATCTCTTTACTTTTTATGCCCATAGTTTTTATTTTAATTTTTCCAGCAATTTAGGTAATTGCCTTAAAAGTGCCAACTCTTTTAATTTAGCTCTGGATTCCATTGCAGGATTCCCTGTATATATTTTGTTAGCCTTGGTAGATTTAGTGATTCCGGCCTGACCCATGAGAATACCGCCTTTTTCTACGGTGATGCCGCTGCGCATCCCTACCTGGCCCCAAACAGTTACTTCATCTTCAATAATTACAGCACCTGCAATTCCTACCTGGCTGGCGATAAGGCATTTTCTACCAATAACAGTATCGTGGCCAACCTGGATTAAATTATCCAGTTTAGTACCTTCTTTTATAGTAGTATCTCCAGTTACGCCTTTATCTATAGTGCAATTAGCACCAATTTCAACATTATCTTCTATAACCACACGGCCACCAGATCTTAATTTGTCAAAACCTTCGGGCCTTGTTTTATAATAAAAAGCATCACCACCCAGGACAGTTCCCGAATGAATAATCACATTATTTCCTATAACCGCGTTATCATATATACTTACATTGGAATGAATAAGGCAATTACTACCAATTTTCACATTATTTCCTATAAAAGTATTTGGTTGAATATGCGTGCCCTCCCCTATTTGAGCTGAATCTGAAATAGATTTATCAGATTTCTGAAAAGGTTTAAAATACTGGGTAAGCTTATTAAAGTCTGAAAAAGGATCTTCTGAAATTAGTAAAGCTTTACCCTCAGGACAATCAACTTCTTTATTGATCAAAATTACGGTAGCAGCAGAATTTAAAGCTTTATCGTAATATTTTGGATGATCTACAAAAACAATATCGCCCGGTGTTACCACGTGAATTTCATTCATTCCTTTTACCGGAAAATTGGCGTCCCCAATATATTGAGCATCTATTATAGTAGCAATTTGTTGCAGCGTATGTTCCTGTGGAAATTTCATAATGATGATGGTTAACTTTAGAAAAAGATAAAAATTCTATAACGTCAAGCAGAATTTGTTTAGCTTCTAACTTGTATATTAATTTTAATCCCAAATCCTGAAATATCCCGAAACTTCCGGATATTTCAGGATGATGATCTTCTGAATTTGCAATCCTTAATTATAGAAAGATTTACTCTTTCATTCTTTCCTTATAAGTACCCTTTTCAGTTTCAACTTTTATTTTGTCGCCTTCATTGATAAATAAAGGAACATTTACTTCAGCACCGGTTTCAACGGTTGCTGGTTTCGTGGCGTTTGTAGCGGTATTTCCTTTCACTCCCGGTTCGGTATGCGTTACTTCAAGTACAACGCTTGCAGGCATTTCTACGGAAAGAGGTGCATTATCTTCAGTATTGATTATCACAGTCACCACTTCGCCTTCTTTTAATAGTTTTGGCTGATCTAAAGCTTGTTCTACAAGACGAATTTGGGTATAATCTTCAACATTCATAAAATGATAAAATTCACCATCATTATATAAATACTGAAATTTATGAGTCTCTACACGAACATCTTCAATTTTATGCCCTGCTGAAAAGGTGTTTTCTACAACTTTTCCAGTAGTTACACTTTTAAGCTTGGTACGCACAAAAGCAGGACCTTTTCCAGGTTTTACGTGTAAAAATTCGATTATCTTATAAATATCGTGGTTGTAACGAATACACAATCCGTTTCTAATATCACTTGTACTTGCCATTTGAATCAGTTTTAATTTGAACTAAAGTATCCTTTCATGATACCTCGTTGTGAGTTTTTAATGAATTCTAATATTTCGTCCCTTTCTGCGGTTGCCTGCATTTCAGCTTCAATAATAGCAACAGCCTGGGTGTTATTATAGTTTTTCTGATACAGAATTCTATAAATATCCTGTATCTCACGTATTTTTTCGGTAGTAAAACCTCTTCGGCGTAATCCAATAGAATTAATACCTACATAAGAAAGCGGTTCTCTTCCTGCTTTTACAAAGGGTGGTACATCTTTTCTCACCAAAGAGCCGCCGGTTACAAAAGCGTGTCTACCAATGCTACAAAACTGCTGAATTGCTGCCATTCCTGCTAGAATTACGTAGTCTCCAACATTTATATGACCCGCAAGGGTACTATTGTTAGAAAAGATACAATTATCTCCAACAATGCAATCATGCGCTATATGGCAATAAGCCATAATCCAGCAATTTTTTCCTATCACGGTTTTCATTCGGTCTGTAGTTCCCCTGTTAATGGTAACACATTCTCGAATAGTAGTATTATCTCCAATTACCGTAATAGTATCTTCGTCGTCAAATTTTTTATCCTGCGGAATAGCAGAAATAACGGCTCCCGGAAAAATACTGCAATTCTTTCCAATTCGGGCACCTTCCATTATAGTTACGTTAGATCCTATCCAGGTTCCCTCGCCTATTACCACGTTATTATGAATTGTGGTGAAAGGTTCTATTACTACATTCTTAGCAATTTTGGCTCCGGGATGGACGTAAGCTAAAGGCTGGTTCATATAATTTATTTTGATTTTACAATTTGCGCCATAAGTACGGCCTCGGTAGCTAATTTACCATTTACATAAGCATAGCCTTGCATTTGGCAAATTCCGCGGCGAATAGGCGCAAGTAATTCTAATTTAAAGATTAAAGTGTCTCCAGGTACTACCTGCTGTTTAAATCTTACATTATCTATTTTCATAAAATAGGTAAGATAGTTTTCTGGATCTGGAACCGATTTCAGCGCAAGAATACCTCCTGTTTGAGCCATAGCTTCTACCTGAAGTACGCCGGGCATTACCGGTTTTCCCGGGAAATGTCCCACGAAGAAAGGCTCATTCATAGTGACATTCTTCATTCCAATCACGCAACTATCGGTGCAGCTGTAAATCTTGTCTACTAACAAAAATGGAGAACGATGCGGTAAAATATCCATAATATCGTTCACATCCATCATGGGCTTCTGATCCAGATCTATTTTTGGAACATTATTCCTTTTTTCGGCTTTAATTATTTTAGCCATTTTTTTCGCAAACTCGGTGTTTACATAATGTCCCGGTTTATTTGCTATTACTTTTCCTCGAATTCGGGTTCCTATAAGTGCAAGATCTCCTACAACATCTAAAAGTTTATGTCTTGCCGCTTCGTTTGGATAATGCAAAGTTAAATTGTCCAGAATTCCGTTTTGCTTAACAGCGATATTGTCTCTTTCAAAAGCTTTACGGAGTTTCTTTAAAGTTTCTTCGTTTATCTCTTTATCTACATAAACAATAGCGTTATTTAGATCGCCGCCTTTTATTAAGCCATGATCAAGAAGCGCTTCCAGTTCGTGCAAAAAACTAAATGTTCTTGCATTAGCTATTTCATCCTTAAATTCTGATAAATGGGAAATAGAAGCATTTTGTGTTCCTAAAACCTGTGTACCAAAATCTACCATAGCGGTTACCTGGTACTCATCGGCCGGCATTACTATAATTTCACTTCCACTTTTCTCATCGTGGTAAGAAATCACCTGATCTACTACAAACTCTTCTCTTTCTGCTTCCTGAGCAACTACTCCGGCTTTCTCCAATGCTTCCACAAAGAATTTTGAAGAGCCATCCATAATTGGTGGTTCTGAAGCATCCAATTCAATTAAAATATTATCAATATCCAACCCAACACAAGCTGCAAGAACGTGTTCTGAAGTTTGTATTTTTACGCCATTTTTTTCCAGGTTAGTTCCTCTCTGGGTATTTACCACGTAACTTACATCAGCTTCAATCTGTGGTTCGCCTTCAAGATCCATTCTTTTAAAAACATAACCGGTATTTTCCGGAGCAGGTTTAAAAGTCATTTTCACTTTTTGACCAGTATGCAGCCCAACGCCTTCAAGAGAAATCTCTCTATCTATGGTATGTTGTTTCGCCTCTTTATATGCCATTCTTAATCTTTTTTTCTAATTGGTTAAGTGTATCTATGGTTTTAGGTAAGTTTTTAAAATGAACATAAGATTTATTAAAATCCCCATAACCGAATGCGGGAGAACCCTGCAGCATCTCATCATCTTTTACATTTCTACCAATACCAGCCTGAGCCTGTATTTTAACCCTATCTCCTATTTGAAGATGGCCAACAATTCCAACCTGTCCTCCAATTAAACAGTTTTTACCAATTTTGGTAGAGCCTGCAATTCCTGTTTGTGCAGCAATGGCTGTATTAGAGCCAATTTCTACATTATGGGCTATTTGTATTTGGTTATCTAATTTTACACCTTCTCTTATAATGGTAGAACCCAGGGTTGCGCGGTCTATAGTAGTACCGGCGCCAATATCTACATTATCTTCTATAATCACATTTCCTATTTGGGGTACTTTAGAATATTTCCCGTCTTCTCCCGGGCTAAAGCCAAAACCATCGGCTCCAACTATAGCTCCACTATGGATCACACAATTATTACCTATAATGGTTTCAGAATAGATCTTCACTCCAGGGAAAACAATAACATTGTCTCCTATTTCTACATTATCCCCAACATAGACATTTGGATAAAGCTTAACATTATCTCCAATTTTCACATCTTCCCCTATATAAGCAAAGGCACCTATATATATATTCTCACCAAATTTTGCCGAATCAGATAAAAAACTGGGCTGTTCAATTCCCTGCTTATTTAACTTTATCTGGTTGTAATACTCAAGAAGTGTAGAAAATGCCTTGTAAGCATCTTTTACCTTAATAAGTGTTGTAGTTATAGGCTCTTCGGCTTTAAAATCACTATTAACTATGGCGATAGAAGCCTGCGTGGAATATATATAAGAAGTATATTTAGGATTGCTTAGAAAGGTTAGAGACCCTTCCCCTCCTTCTTCGATTTTAGCTAATTCAGATACTTCGACCTCAGGATTGCCCTCAATTTTTCCGTCGAGAATCTCTGCTATTTGTGCTGCTGTAAATTTCATTCTGGCAAAAGTAAAAAAAAAGCGTTAATGTTTGGCCTTCGGGTAGCATATATAATACTTAACCACAGTTTTTGAAAGGGCTTTCAGGTTTAATTGGTCTGATGCTTTAGCTACATCGCTAATCTTCCCATTTTTATGTAAAATATTAATATTATTATTTTCACTTTTATAAGCGGTGTTTGTCACTTCGCCGCTAAACACAAAGTAAGCTGCTTCTTCTGCTGAAATACTCTCTTTTTCCTGCAGTGCTATGCGACGTTTTTCAAGCTTTTCTACCGATGGTTTTTTCTTCTTAATCTTTACTTTTAGAAGATCCCGGTTTATAATCATATTACATAAATTACTCAGCACAAAATCGTTGTGATATTGCCATTCTTTCATTGCAGAAATAAGATCGTAATCGTCTAAACGAGCAAAAACCGATAGGGTTTCAGAAGAAAAATTCTCTGGACCTATCTTATTATAAAGAAAATACGAAAGCGCTTTACTGGCATTAAGTTTTTCACCTTTTTCAACCAGCTCTTTAGCACGTTTTAAAACTCTTATTAAAAGTTGCTCTGCTACCAAACTGGTTTTATGCAGATAAACCTGCCAGTACATTAGTCTTCTTGCAACAAGAAATTTTTCTACTGAATAAATTCCTTTTTCCTCAATCACCAAATCGTCATTTACCACATTTAACATGGTTATTAAACGTTCGCTATTTATGTTTCCCTCTGCGGCTCCGGTATAAAAACTATCACGCTTTAAATAATCAAGCCTATCCATATCCAACTGACTTGAAATTAACTGGTTTAAAAATCTTCGGTTATATGTTCCGCGGAAAATTTGAAGTGCCAGCGTTAAACTTTGGTTAAAGTCACGGTTCATTTCTTCCATAAAAAGCAAAGAAATACTTTCGTGATCTACGCCTTCTACAATGCTATGTTCCATTGCGTGAGAGAACGGGCCGTGGCCAATATCGTGCAGTAAAATGGCAATTTGCAGAGCTTCTTCTTCGGCCTCTGAAATCATAACCCCTTTATGCCGAAGTATCTGCACTGCTTTTTGCATTAAATGTACGCAGCCTATGGCGTGATGAAAACGGGTATGATGAGCACCGGGATAGACCAAATATGACATTCCCATTTGCGAAATTCTGCGCAATCGCTGAAAGTAAGGATTCTCAATAATACTAAAGATTCGCTCACTTGGGATGGTAATAAATCCGTAAATTGGATCGTTTAGTATTTTAAGTTTATTAGTTGAAGTCAAGCTTTGTAACGTATTAATTTATAACAAAGATACATATATAGACTTTGGAAGCTAAAAAACAGCAATGAAGTTGTAAAAAACAGGGATTTCCGTATAACTTAATAGGAAATCAATAATTTAAAACGACTATTAGAGTCGAAACAAAAATAGAAAGCAAACCTCATTTAATGAGAAAAAAGATAAGACATGAATAAGATAAAAATACTTTGGGTAGACGATGAAATAGATTTACTAAAACCACATATTTTATTTCTGGAATCTAAGGATTATGAAGTGGTCACTAGCCAAAGTGGAACCGAAGCTTTAGAACAGATTGAAGAAGAAAGTTTTGATATAGTTTTTCTTGATGAAAATATGCCCGGACTTACCGGCCTGGAAACTCTTGCCGAAATAAAAGAGAAAAGAGAAAATCTTCCTATTGTAATGATCACCAAAAGTGAGGAAGAATATATTATGGAGGAAGCCATTGGTTCTAAAATAGCCGATTACCTTATAAAACCGGTAAACCCGAATCAGATTCTTCTCAGCATAAAGAAGAATCTGGATCACTCCCGACTTATTTCTGAAAAAACAACTTCAAATTACCAGCAGGAATTCCGAAAGATCGCAATGGATCTGAGCCAGGTGAATACTTTTGAAGAATGGGCCGAACTTTATCAGAAATTGATTTACTGGGAACTTCAACTCGAAGGCCTGGAAGACAGTGGAATGTTCGAAATTCTGGAATCTCAGAAAAACGAAGCCAATACCCAGTTTTGTAAATTTATAGACAAAAATTATCCTTCCTGGTTCGAAAAAGATGCTGATGCGCCAATTATGTCTCACACTATCTTTAAGGAAAAAGTAATTCCTGAAATTACCAAAGATCAGCCTACTTTACTCGTGGTGGTAGACAACCTAAGATACGACCAATGGAAAGCTCTAGAACCAGTGATTTCAAATTATTATAAAAAAGAAAAGGAAGAACCTTATTACAGTATTTTACCAACAGCAACGCAATACGCTCGTAATGCGATGTTTTCTGGATTAATGCCTTCTGATATGGAAAAAAGATTTCCGCAATATTGGAAAAACGATACCGATGAAGGTGGAAAAAATAACCACGAGGCAGAATTCTTAAATGAACAATTAAAAAGACTGGGGAAAACCTTCAAACACGAATATCATAAAATCACCAGTTTAAAAGCCGGTAAGAAACTTGCCGAAAACTTTAAAACGCAAAAAGATAACGACCTTACCGTTGTGGTTTATAATTTTGTAGACATGCTCTCCCACTCCAAGACCGAAATGGAAGTTATAAAGGAGCTGGCATCTAATGATAAGTCATATAGGTCTTTAACCCATAGCTGGTTTAAAAATTCCCCGTTGCTGGATATTATTCAACAGGCCAGGCAACTTGGGTTCAAATTAATTATTACCACAGATCATGGGACTATAAATGCCAAAAATCCATCTAAAGTTATTGGAGATAAAAACACCAGTTTAAATTTAAGGTATAAAACAGGTAAAAGTCTTACTTATGAAGAAAAAGACGTTCTCGCCGCTCCAGATCCTAAGAGTATTCATTTACCAAGCATCAACATGAGCAGCTCTTTTATATTCGCCAAAGGTGATCTTTTCTTCGCTTACCCTAATAATTACAATCATTATGTAAGTTATTATAGAAATACCTATCAACATGGTGGAGTTTCTTTAGAAGAGATGATTATTCCATTTGTAGTTATGAATCCAAAATAGGGGATTAACCCCTGATTTCTAGCAAAATATAGGGCGTATTAATTTATTCCCTATCTTTGTTATGCCAAAAATCTATTTTATTAATGTCTATTACCTACAATTTAGCCCAAATTGATGAGGCTGTTGATTATATATTAAAGCATACAAAAAGTAAGGTCTTACTTTTTTATGGTGAAATGGGTGCCGGTAAAACCACCCTTATTAAATCTCTGGCTAAAGCTTTAAAAAGCGAAGATAAAGTGGCCAGTCCCACTTTTTCGTTAGTAAACGAATATCACACCCCCCACGAAAATATTTATCATTTCGATTTCTATAGGCTCGAAGACGAAAATGAAGCATTAGATATAGGTATTGAAGAATATTTAAACTCCAAAAATTGGATTTTTATTGAATGGCCACAAAATGTTAGTAGTTTTCTTGAAAATGAATTCCAAAAAGTGGATATATCTGTAAAAGACGAAAAAACAAGAATGTTAAAATTATGTTAATTAAATCTAAATGTTTCCTTAAAACGATTAAAAATACGGTGTTAGCAACAAGTTGCTATTACATTATAGTTGAAAATTAAAATTAGGACAAAAACAAAATTATTGACCATTATTGATATTTATTTTTTATTAGTATAAAATATTTTTTCTTGAAATATCCTGATTTTTTTGCTTAAAAAAAGGCGCAAAAGTACGATTAATGTATTAATTTTTAGTGTTTTATAATTTCCTAGGTTTGCTTCAGTAAACAAAACGAAATAACAATATAAAACCTCAATATTATGAAACTTAAAGCAATACTTTTTACAGCAGCAATTTTTGGAGCAAGTTTTTTTGTAACTTCATCTTCCGATAACGATACCAATAATGACCAACTTAAAGAACAAGCGATTGATAGATCAGCCATCAAAGTTCCTGCTGCTGGGTAGTATAATCGCATTACTTATAGCATTTACACCTTATATATTTTATCTTTATGAAGTTTTCCCAGATGGTAAAGTCTGGGAAACTTCATTTTTTACGTATGAAAGTCTTTACTATGAAAGTATTCTAGCAGCTGCCTGGACATACTTAGGTAAAATCGTGCCTTTACTCTTACTTTTTATTTGGTTCTTTACTTGTAAACATTGGTGGTATCACACAATTTTAATTCCTATTACAATGTATTCTTACCAATTAGTAATAGTTTTTTATGAAGATGTTTACTTACAAGTAAACCCGATGGATACCAATCAACTTATTTATCTTGCCCCCTTTTTCATTGTCATCTTATCTGTAGTATATCTTATTAGAATTAAAATTTTTGACAGGGTTTACGGCATAGATCTTAGTGAAATCGATGAAACCGATGTCTCTGTCTTTTCTCCTATTTCTGAATCCGATCGTCGTGAAGTAAAATCTTTTCAGGAAGAAGAACAGTATTGGGAACTTGCCGAGGAAGATTACTATACGCAACTTTAATTACAACTATTTTTAAAAATAGTCGTAATTTCCCTATTCTAAAGTTTTAGCAATTAACTATGGGCAAACAGGTCTCGCCTTTTACCAAAGAACAATTAATTCCGCAGGAAGAAACCCTGGAAATCTATAAAAACAAGGGACAATTATTTATTGGAGTTCCCAAAGAAACCTCCTACCAGGAAAAACGCATTTGTTTAAGTCCGGATGCAGTGGCAGCGATAACCGCTCACGGCCACAGGGTTATGATAGAATCTGGTGCCGGTAAATGGGCAAGATTTAATGATAAAGATTATTCGAACGCAGGAGCCGAAATTACAAAAGACACCAAAAAAGTCTTCTCCTGCCCTACCATTCTAAAAATCGAACCTCCTTCTATTGAGGAATTAGATTTAATAAATCCGCAAACCATTTTAATTTCTGCGCTTCAGCTTAAAACGCAATGCAAGGAATATTTTCAGAAATTAGCTACTAAAAGAATTACTGCGCTTGGCTTTGAATTTATTAGGGATGATGATGGGAGTTATCCCATTGTACGTGCGCTAAGCGAAATTGCAGGTACCGCTTCCGTTTTAATTGCTTCAGAAATTATGAGTAATAATGTAAATGGTAACGGCTTAATGTTTGGCAATATTAGCGGTGTTCCTCCGGTGGAAGTTGTAATTCTTGGCGCTGGAACCGTTGGAGAGTTTGCTGCCAGATCGGCCTTAGGCCTTGGTGCTAGCATCAAGGTTTTTGATAGTTCACTTACCCGACTTAGGAATATTCAAACTAATCTAAGGCAAACATTTTATACTTCTACAATTCAACCAAAAAATCTCGCTAAAGCAATTAAACGCTGTGATGTTTTAATTGGTGCTGTGAGGGGTAAAAACCGGTCGCCGGTGCTTATTACCGATGATATGGTGAGCAGCATGAAACGTGGCGCCGTAATTATAGATGTAAGCATAGATATGGGTGGCTGTATAGAAACCAGCGAGATCACCACCCACGATAAACCTATTTTTACCAAACACAATGTGTTACACTATTGTGTGCCAAATATTCCTTCGCGCTATGCGAGAACTTCCTCACTTTCAATAAGTAACATTTTTACACCTTATCTTTTGCATATCGCTGAAGAAGGTGGCCTGGAAAACACACTACGTTTTGATAAAGGTTTACGAAATGGTTTGTACTTTTACCACGGAATTTTAACCAATAAATCTATAGCCGACTGGTTTGATCTTTCTTACAGGGATATCAATCTACTTATTTTTTAAGATAATTTACAACCGGTGTTGCTTCAAAATATTTTAAATGAAATTAATTCATAGAATTGGATATTTCTCCGTTGGATTATTCTTCGGAATAATGCTTTTAATGTTCTTTTTAGGCGGAAAGAATACATCTTGCGATTATTCTCCCGAAGCCCGGGTTTTAAAAAATATACGAATAAAAGAGCGTAAATTTTCTGCGGAAGCTTTTAACTATTTTGAGGCTAATAAATTAGATACTGCTTTAGTATCAAAAAGCCTGGAAGATGGTGATGTAGATTTTGGCCGAAGCAATACCAATGCAAAACCTTGCAATATTTACCTGGTGACAAACGAAGTAAATTCAGCAATCCTTGAACTTCAAATAGAAAATTGCGATAGCACAGCGACTATTCAGAAAGCAATTCTAAAAGATTAAAACAAAAAGAGTTTGCCTAACGATTAACCATCTAATAGACAAACTCTTTTCTATTTGTAAATTCTATGCTATTCAGAAAGAATTTGATCAGTATGTGCCTTTGTTTTCACCTTCTTGATTACTTCTTCAATTTTCCCTTCTTCGTCAATTATAAAAGTAGTACGGTGAATTCCATCAAATTCTTTTCCCATAAATTTCTTAGGCCCCCAAACACCATAAGCCTGGATCACTTCTTTATCTTCATCGGCCAATAGCGGAAAAGGAAATTCGTATTTATTTTTAAAGTTGGATTGCTTTTTTTGAGTATCGGCGCTTACTCCTAATATTGCATAACCTTTTTCCTGAAAACGCTCCCAGTTATCTCTTAGGTTACAAGCTTCGGCCGTGCAACCCGGCGTACTGGCTTTTGGATAAAAGAACAAAACCAGTTTTTTGCCTTTAAAATCTGATAATTTAACCGTATTTCCATCTTGATCTTCTACTGAAAAATCAGGGGCCTTATCCCCGGCTTCTAATGTTGTCATATTTCCTATTTTTGTATCGATTTAATCCTGAGTTTACCTCAAGAGTATTATAATTAGTTTTCAATCTCAGTTATCGAGTAAATTTAAACAATATGACCAAACAAGAAAAGGTTCAGTTCGTAATTGATACCTTAAATGATATTTATCCCGAAATTCCAATCCCGCTAGATCATAAAGATCCTTATACCTTATTAATTGCTGTTTTACTTTCAGCCCAAAGTACCGATGTAAAAGTAAACCAGATCACCCCAAAACTCTTTGAAATAGCCGATAACCCAAAGGCTATGGTAAAACTTTCAGTAGAAGAGATCAGGGAAATAATTAAACCGGTTGGCCTATCTCCTATGAAATCTAAAGGTATTCATGGTCTATCTGAAATCCTTTTGGAAAAGTATAATGGACAGGTTCCGGCTAGTTTTGAAGCTCTGGAAGCCTTACCGGCGGTAGGTCATAAAACTGCAAGTGTAGTAATGGCCCAGGCCTTTAATGTGCCTGCTTTTCCGGTAGACACTCACATTCACCGCCTCATGTACCGCTGGAATCTAAGTAACGGTAAAAATGTTACTCAAACAGAAAAGGACGCAAAACGCTTATTCCCAAAAGACCTTTGGAATAAACTTCATTTACAAATAATTTGGTACGGGCGGCAATACTCACCTGCAAGAGGCTGGGATCTTGAAAAAGATATTATTACCAAAGAGATTGGAAGAAAAAAAGTTCTTACCGAATATTATAAAAAGAAGAAATAACTGGTAAGTAAATCACATCGTGGCAAGCCAAAAAGACATTAAATGGAAAAAATTTTGGATTTCGAGGCAAGCCCAGGAGTATTGAATCTCTATTATCGAGTAAAAAAGACCTGTAGGCTAATAAACAGGTCTTTTTTATTGAGATTAATTAAGAATGGCTCCAAATTTAATTCCCTGGCAATCTACCACTCTTAATGCTTTTGAATAATTTAAAAGAAACTGTACCGTCTCTTTTTTAGGTTCCAAATTCTTCAACTGATCTTTTTTAGATAGTTTTTTAGTGTAAAGTTTCCCCATTAGATATTTTTTGCGTTGGTTTCTTATTCTAACGCAATCTTTTGAGGAATATTATAAATCAGTTTGTTAAAACGAGATTATGTTTTTCAATAATTTTACGAAGATTAATTAATGCATAGCGCATTCTTCCCAAAGCGGTATTTATACTTACCCCTGTACGTTCAGAAATTTCCTTGAAGCTCATATCTTTATAGATTCGCATAGTTAGCACTTCTAATTGATCTTCGGGTAACTCTTTAATAAGTTCCTTCACATCATTTTCTATTTGATCTTTAATGATTTGAGTTTCCACGTTTAAATCTGAATCACTTAAAACCGAAAAAATATTAAAGTCGCCACTATTATCAAATTTAGGCATACGCTTATTTTTCCTAAAATGATCTATGACCAGGTTGTGCGCAATACGCATTACCCAGGGTAAAAATTTCCCTTCTTCATTATATTTCCCTTTTTTTAAAGTATTGATCACTTTAATAAAAGTATCCTGAAAAATATCTTCAGCGACATCGCGATCAAAAACTTTAGAGAAAATAAAACTATAAATTCGGTGTTGGTGCCTGGTAATAAGTTTGCTTAGTGCAGCTTCGCTTCCGTCCATGTAATTACGCACAAGAACGGCGTCAGTAATTTCAACGTTATTCATATTAGTTACTTTAGTTCAGGATGGTAGGGGCTCCCGAGGTTAGGTTATTTAGTTTCTAAAAGTAACTTTATGCGATAGGCAGGTATCTTTTAATTAAATATGAATGGCCAAATATAGCAAGATATATTCGACAAAAGCAAACAAAAGTTTAATTTTTTAACAATACAATAAGAATTTTATGGCTTTTTACCCTGCTGCTTATTAAGTATCTTTGCACCCTTGAACTAGAAAAATGAGCATGAATATTGACGTTGCCGAGGTAGACCCTAAGGAGAACATAATTATAAAAGGTGCTAAACTGCACAATCTTAAAAATATAAATGTAGTTATTCCCAGAAATAAATTGGTGGTGATTACAGGACTTTCCGGCTCCGGGAAATCCAGTTTAGCTTTTGATACACTTTATGCTGAAGGCCAGCGCCGCTATGTTGAAAGCCTATCTTCTTATGCACGCCAGTTTTTAGGCAGGCTAAATAAACCTAAGGTAGATTATATTAAAGGAATTGCTCCAGCTATTGCCATAGAACAAAAGGTAAATTCTACCAATCCTCGTTCTACCGTGGGAACTTCTACCGAAATTTACGATTATTTAAAACTTCTATTTGCGAGAATTGGAAAAACCTACTCCCCTATTTCGGGAAATCAGGTGAAACGAGATCGCGTAGCCGATGTAATAGACCACGTTAAATCTTTTGAAGAGCGCGAAAAGTTATTATTGCTTGCTCCAATTCATATAGAAGAAGGCCGAACGCTTTCAGAAAAAATAAAAGTTCTGGCGCAACAAGGTTATAGCCGAATTAAGGTAAAAGACGATGTGCTTAGAATAGATGAGGCTGATCTTGAAAAAGTTAAAGCGGAAGATACTTTATTGGTGGTTGATAGAATTATCACCAAAGACGAAGAAGATTTTTACAATAGATTGGCTGATGCTACCGATGCCGCTTTTTTTGAAGGAAAAGGAGAACTTTATATTGAAAACTTAAAATCTGGAAAAAAGAGACATTTCAGCAATAAATTTGAGTTAGATGGGATTAGTTTCCTTGAACCTAATGTTCATTTATTCAGCTTTAATAATCCTTATGGTGCCTGTCCTAAATGCGAAGGCTACGGTGATGTTATAGGAATTGATGAAGACCTGGTGATTCCAAACACAGGGCTTTCTATTTATGAAAACGCCATTTTTCCATGGCGTGGCGATAGCATGAGCTGGTACCGCGATCAATTAGTTAATAATTCGCATAAATTCGATTTTCCAATTCATAAACCCTGGTTTCAGCTTACCCAGGAACAAAAAGATTTAGTTTGGAATGGAAATAAACATTTTGAAGGTTTAAACGACTTTTTCCAATTTTTAGAAAGCAAAGCTTATAAAATTCAGAATAGAGTGATGCTCTCCCGCTACCGCGGAAAAACGCGTTGCACCACCTGTAAAGGAAAACGCTTGAGGCCGGAAGCCGATTATGTAAAAATAGATGGCCATAGTATTACCGATTTAGTTGAAAAACCCTTAGATAAAGTTCGGGAGTTTTTTGATACCCTAAAATTAAATGAATACGACCAACAAATAGCGAAAAGACTGCTTACAGAGATAAACAACCGGCTTAAATTTTTGTCTGAAGTTGGTTTAGATTATCTCACATTAAATAGAAAATCAAACACGCTTTCTGGTGGTGAATCGCAGCGAATTAACCTGGCAACTTCCCTGGGAAGTAGTTTGGTAGGTTCTATGTATATTTTAGATGAACCTTCTATTGGTTTGCATCCGCGTGATACAGAACGGTTAATTGGGGTGCTTCAAAACTTGCGTGATCTTGGCAATACCGTAATTGTGGTAGAACATGATGAGGATATTATGAACGCTGCGGATGAAATTATTGACATTGGCCCCGAAGCTGGAACCCACGGTGGTGAAGTTGTAGCCACGGGAACCCTGAAGCAAATTTTAAAATCAAAATCGCTCACCGCACAATATCTTAATGGAAAGGAGGAAATACCTGTACCTAAAGAGCGCAGAAAAGCTTCAGGAGAAATCAGGATTTTGGGAGCAAGAGAAAATAACCTTCAGAATATAGATGTAACCATTCCGCTTAAAACCTTTACCGCGATAACCGGAGTTTCAGGAAGTGGAAAAAGTACACTGGTAAAGAAAATTCTTTATCCCGCAGTTCAAAAGAAAATTGGAGGCTATGGAGAAAAAGCTGGCCAGTACACCGATATTGAAGGTGATTTTAAAAACCTGGGGAGCGTAGAATATATAGACCAAAATCCAATTGGTAGATCTTCCCGTTCCAACCCTGTAACCTACATTAAAGCTTACGACGATATTAGAAACCTTTTTTCTGATCAGAAATTATCGAATATTCGAGGTTTTAAACCCAAACATTTTTCGTTTAATGTAGAAGGAGGCCGCTGTGAAGTTTGCAAAGGTGAAGGCGAAGTAACCATAGAAATGCAGTTTATGGCCGATGTTCATTTAGAATGTGAAGCCTGTAACGGGAAGCGTTTTCAAAAAGATGTATTGGAAGTTCAGTTTGAGGGAAAAAATGTTGACGATGTACTGAATATGACCATCGATGACGCCACTAACTTTTTTGCCGAAAACAAACTAGATAAAATTGTTAGAAAATTAAAACCTTTACAAGACGTTGGTCTAGGTTATGTGCAATTAGGGCAAAGCTCTTCTACCCTATCAGGTGGTGAAGCGCAAAGAATAAAACTGGCTTCATTCTTAGTAAAAGGTGCTACCAAAGAAAAAGCATTGTTCATTTTTGATGAACCTACAACCGGTCTTCATTTTCACGATATTAAAAAGCTATTGAAATCTTTCAATGCCCTTATCGAAAAAGGACATAGCGTGGTGGTGATAGAACACAACATGGATCTTGTAAAATGTGCCGATCATATTATTGATATTGGTCCTGGTGGCGGAGTAAACGGTGGAAATATTGTTGCAAGTGGTTCTCCAGAAGAAATAATTAAATCGAAAGATTCATTTACCGCAAAATATCTTAAGGAAAAATTATAGACGTTTTCGTTTTCGCAAAAACAGAAGCTTAATTCTCTTTCTTTTGAATATTTCACACTTAATTAATTGATTTTCAACACAAAACCTCTAAAATATTTGCTTTTTTAGAGGTTTTCTCTTTTTGGCACGCGGTTTGTATTTTATGAATTGATTCTAATGAGAATCATCTTAATATCACCTAAAACGCAAACTATGAAAAATATCGCCTTTTTAATCAGCTTTTTATTTATTGGCATATCGGCTTCAGCAGCTTCTGAAGCTACTGCCCCTAGAGCCTACAACGATGCTTTTATTTTTGTTGAAAATGGTGTTGAGTTTGCCGTTTATCCTAATGGGGAATTTGACTTCTATTACAATCCGGAATTTAGAAGAACAAATGTTGTAAATATTTCT
>VMHT01030495.1_pt1 | contig 42299 bp, 45 predicted proteins | sample 4693611 | NCBI WGS metagenome assembly VMHT01 (sample SAMN12280063, study PRJNA550983) | marine metagenome | isolation source: seawater sampled from same location over 5 years 0.02-0.2 micron viral filtrate | place: USA: collected off the coast of southern California halfway between the port... ...
GTCATCGACTGTAAACTGCACAGGCATTTGTGCTAAGAATTTTTGCATAACTTTGATATCATTTGCTTTAACCATTTCAAAAGCCATATCGCCCATGCCTTGATCACTCATTGCAAGATCGTCGTCGCTGTCTAAATCCATATGTGCTACATAGTCGCCGTATCTAGGGCCAAAGTCTTGTGCAAATGATTTTTCTAAACTGGTATGTGACATCCAAGTTGGTAATTTTAAATTTTCAAATGCTGATTCGTTGACTGCATCTGGTAGATTGTGTGGATTGACGGTCAAGTGATGTATCCAAAGTGCTCTGGCATCTTCGGCATGATCTATTATCCTTGAAAGTCGTAATTCTACTATATATCTTTTGAGGTCATCTAGGTTTTTAATTTTGCCACTCTTAACATCACTGTTAATATATTCGCCTGCCAGTTCCGCACTAGGAGATAAATGCTCCATATCTTCATTTGTTTTCTTTTTGCCCGACTTCATATTAGCACACCAATGATACATTTTAGCACGTTCACCTGAATATTTTTTGGCTTTGGCTCTTAGACTGGTAACAGAACCTTTACAACTTGCTCCACTACGTTTTACTCTGCCTGGGCGACTTTTGCCTTTCTTTTTACCGTCAGCAAAGTTTTCTTCTACATAATGTCCTGTTGGACTATGATAGTATAACAGTTCTGCGGCATCTGGATATCCTTCTGTATCAATGTAATTTGGATCTGTAAGTCCTTGTAAAAATACTTCGCCATCTTCAAAATGTTGATTACCGTAACTGGTCATTATGCGATACTGTTTGCCGTCTGTGCCTTTTATAATTACACCATCGTCCTGATCTACTTGTGCTTGGTTTACCCATTCATCATTGGCTCTGTCTGCTTCCTGTGGTGAAAAGAAAGGTTTTACTGCTTGTGGATTCATGCCTACAACATCTTCAACCATTGTATTGCTTGTAGTGTGGCTAAATTTTTTCATTAATAATTCAATTGGCACATCTACTTTAATTGCATCTACTTTTTCTATGCCCAGTAATCTAGCCGCATCATATCTATGATGTCCGTTAACTAAGTAATTGTTTTTGTCTAGTATAAAAGGCTTGTCTTTGCCGTGAAAGTTTTTTGCAACCTTTTGTGCTAAACCTGGCACTCTATCTGTCTGTACTGGCTTTATATTTGCAATACTTATTTTGCCTTTTTTGTAAGGTATATCAAGGTCCTTTAAATCTGGTTCTTTGACCTGCGGCATTTCACTTCTGCTAAAATGCTTGTCGCTGATATTTTTATCTAAATCACCTAATTCTGATTCTGTTAATTCTGTAAGACTTATAACTCCGCAACCTGCTCTGTTGCCTGCGTTACCTGTTTTTAAACTTTCTTCATCGCCGCCTTTGCCTAGATCATCTTCGTCTTCGTGTACAACTACTGCTCTACCTACTATGCTTGTAGGTCCTTGCAAGTTTATTCTTTTGGCTTTAATACTAAATTTAGCAACACCTTTACTGTCAGCAATTATATTACCTAAGTCGCCTACATGCCCGTTGTCTGTGTCTCCATGATCAACACCAGTTGGGTTATAATGTCCACCTGCACTATCACAGCCGTCACTGAGATCACCAAATTCATGTATGTGAAATCCATGCTTTCCTTCTGAAAGTCCTGTTACAGTACCACTAATAATTGTTGCTTTGCCTGGTTTTTGTTTGAAAGAAATCATGCCTTTTGCATCACCGTGGCCTAAAACTGCTACTGCTTCTATTGTCTTTTCTGCTTCTGTTAATTGATTTACACTTTTACATTCGCATACTTTTGCTTTTGTTCGTGGACACTTGCCCGGTGTTGTTACTTCGTATAATCTCATTTTAACACTGATACCTGTACTGCTGGACCATTTTGACTGTCTGCCATATCTAAACTTGTAAATGCTAAATGCTCACTGAATTTTGGAAATTCTTCTGTTGTACAATTTACTACTTTATCATATCTCCAATTTAAAAATATTAATCTATTAAATCCTTTTTTGTTTAACATGTATGCATAATTTTTAAATGACATTAACCCTACAAGTGTTAAGAACCTTGCCTTATCCATATTCATAAATGAACTAGTTAATTCTGTTTCTTCTTCTGAGTCAATAACAAATTGATATGTGCTAACAATTAATTTTAAAAATTCAGCACCTACGCCTTGCTTTACTTGTTCTAATTGTTGTGCTTGATCTAGTATATGGGCCTGGCCTTGATTACGACCACCACCAATTGCGCCTTTTAAATTGTATATTCTTAATTCTTCTGGTATTTCATGCTTTTCATAAAATGGTACTAGTTGTGATTTAACCTGTGCTAATCCACTAAACTTAAAGTCGTCAATACCGTTAACCATTCTACCGCCGCCTGACGACACTTCACCTTTAACTTCTATTTCTTCGCCGTTAACTTTAATATCACCTACTGAAGCAAGTTCTACATTAGGTGATAGCAAACACAATCCAAGTTCACCTGGTCCTCTGTTTGAACCAGATATATTAATTCTAAAATCAAATAATTTTTCATAAAGATCATCTATAAATTCTTTAGATACTGCATCAGTTCCTACAAACATGTCTGAAATTTTAAACACACCAGACTTGTTTAATAATTCTGTGTTTACATAATCTGCATGTCCGTAAGTTTCAACAAATGCATTTATTTCGTCAAAATCATGATCTAGTTGCTCTAGAGATACAACTAATTGTCTCATGATATTCTTGTTAATTCTATGATCGTTTTCTTTACCAGTGTCGTTATTTTTAAGTCTATCTTCAATATCCAAATGGTCTGCTGATTCTTTATCAAGTTTTAACATTTTGTAAACTCGTTTTGCAAAACTTGGATTATTTTCTAATGCAGTCATTATGCTGTTTAATCTATCTTCAGTTGCATCTTCTCTAATATAACTTTCATTGAGATCAAGTTGCTTTACTTCTGCATCTGGTAATCTATTTTTTGCAAAATGTCTTAGGATATCTCTACCACATGCTTCTGGTCCTTCTATGCTTTTTAATTGACTAAATGCTGTCATCATTCTCGGTACGGGTAATGCCAAATATGCTTGGAATTGCATATCTAAGTCACCTACAGGAAAAGTTTTTGACAGTAATCTTTTTAGTATTGCTAATTTATTATTGTTAGGCATATTTTCTGTGAGTTTTTTAGTTCTTGCTAAAACATCTATACCTAATAAACTTTCTGTTTTTTGTTTATCAAAATAACCACGGTCTATCATTCTTTGCATCATCATATCTGCTTTTGCTTTGCCGTGCTGTTGTATGAACTTCTTGTGCGTATTTTTAATATGTTGTTTTTTATTGTAAGGTGTTTTTTGCATTTTAACTGGCTTAGTTGATAGTTCTTCGACACCTGGATGTAAATGTGCATACTCTGGATATTTTTTAGCAAATGCTTGATATGACAATTCTCTTATGTCGATATCTAAGTTGCTAAAAAATCCTTCCACTACAGGACTATGCAATATTTCTAATTGTTTTTCTAATGATAAATTTTCAAACTGTTCAAAAACATTTTTCATATTAGTATTTATTTTATTTTCCTTTGCCATCTTAGTTGCAGTTGCATACATTACTGCTTCTGCGTCATCTCCATATCTTTTTTTGAAACCTTTTTTGTTTTTCTTCATGCCTTTGACGTATTTTTCTTTGTCTTCTTTTTCATCTTTAGATAATTTTCTTTCAGTAAATTTTTCTAATACATTTGATTGATTTATAATACGCAACTGTTCTTGTAAAGGCAATGCATCAAATTTATCAAATACACTTTCATTGCCTTGTCTACGAGTAACTGCTAATGCATCTTGGAAAGTAGCAAAAGGACCGTTTTCCATATCACCTCGATTTGTTATAGTATTTAAAACCTGCGATTTGAAAACATTATCATTGCTTGGATTGTTTAAAAATCCTACTAGGTCATTTACTTGACCACGTGCTAAGTAATTCTGCATACCACGTTGCATCATTCTATCAAAGCCTGGATGGTCTGCTCTGGCTTTGTCGTAATCTGAATCAAACTCATTTTCTGGTGATGTTGATATTGTATTATTACTATACATACTGCTTACATTGTCGCCGTCACTGCCATCTGCATTCTTTCTAAAGTAGTTCCCACCACTTACATTGTAGTTGTCTTTGATATATTTTTCTGCTTCTTTAACTGCGGCGGCCCATCTTTTTAATCCAATTACATTTTTGCCATCCTCGTCGGTTTCTTCAGGTCTCCAGTTGTGGTCGCCATCAAATTGATTATAAACTTTTAAAAGTAAGTTTGGACCTTGATCGTTTACACCTCGTTCTATTCCTAAGTAGTCAGACAAGTTAGTCCAATTTGTTTTACTTGCTATACTGTTTGAACTGTCTCCGTCCATTTCTTCTACACCAGCCGCTCTGGCTAATCTGTCTAGAGGTCTTCCTAAATCTTCTTTGTCTATGGACACTTTACCATCTAAAACTTTTCTAAGTACATCTTCTAATGCTACTTTAAAACTACCATATCGATCTTGCTTCATAACCTTAGCAACAATATCTTTCATTTTTGCCGGATACTGTTCCCAATCAAATGCATCAAATTGTTTTTGGCTTGCTTCGTCGTTGTTCATTGACCAACTTGTTGCACTACTTCTGTTTAGTGGTTCACCGCTGGCAGAATTCTTAGTTAATTCGTCTGACAGTAAATCTGTTTGACCAGGTGCACCTTTTCTGCTGTCGCCTTTGTGAGATATTTCAATACCAAGGTCTTTGAGTTTTGAATACAAGTCCCCGTCGCCTGAATAAAACTTTTCGTCGTTGGTTAAATCTTTCCAACTGTAACCATATGTGTTCTGGAATTTGTTGATTATCCGTTTATAACCTTTTTTACGCCAAGTATGAAAGTAGTTTTTGCTTTTTTCAAAAGTGTCTATAAGTTCCAAACCATTAGTGGCGTCCTCGGCATCACTCCAGTGACTGGAAGGTATAACATACACTTTGGTATTGTTTACATTTTTGTTAAAGTTGTCTATATGATTATCTAAATATGCTTCTCTATCACCATAACTTTTATCTGTTATTGTATCAAAAAAGTCTTTGTCTATGTACATCCAACTGTGACTTGGTATGTTTAGTTTTGCTCTTGCATTGTCTCTGACATTCTTTTCAAAGTCCTTATTTCTTCTATCTAATGTATTTTTTGCTTGTATTTCTGCTTTTAAATCTAAGAAGCCTTCTTTGCGGAATACTTTATCAAATTCTGATAAGAATTTTTTAATTGACGCAAATCTTTCTTTGTGTAAGTTTTTCAAAACAGCACTTTGCGTAGGTCCGTTGGATTCTTTCCAAGAATAATATCTATCTAAATGTATAACACCTATAATATAGTCGTCATACGCACTAGTAAAATTATATGTTTTATCGCCTGATGTTAGTTCACTTTCTAATTTTACAATCCTGTCCATAGCATTATTCCAACGTTCTAGATCACTATGTGTAGCCAAATCTGCTTCTCCATCAGAGCCGCGGGTAATTTGGGCACGTCCGTCTTCATTTTCGTCCCAAAGATCTGGTCTAGGCTTTAAGCCTTCTAATAATTCAATTCCAACTTTGACCAATTGTTGCTGTAGTTTGGTTGCTTTTTCTGGATCGTCTGATTCTAACTCTCTTATATGTTCTAATCTTTCTCTTAAACGTTGTCGAAGTCTCATGTCAAATACAGATGCATAAGGGTCATCGCTTTTGATATTAATATGATGCTCTTTGCCGGTTGGGTGTTTGTAACCACTATATGGTTCTAAGAATTTTAATAATTCTGCAGATGCTCCTGGTGTGGTAATTTTTCCTGTGCCCATCAAAGTAATACCGGTATTCCAACCTGAGCCTTTTAGTTTAGCACTAAATCCATTTTGCTGTCTTTGATGCATTAAATCTTTTAATATTTCTACAACATTAGGTTTATCATTTCTTGGATTTAATTGCATGAATAATTCTGCAAGTTCGTCAGTTTTACCATTGTCTTTTACATCGTCTGATTGATAAAATTGCCACATACCTGTAGCAATCCTGTCGGCATCTTGCGGTGAGAGATATTCTGGTTCTGAAATTATATTTCTTTTGAATAAAGTATCTATACCTTTTTTCAATCTTTTAATATTGCTTCTATCGGGATCACCCCAGTTAAAATCATCCATTTTTGTTATGACAATTTTTTCTAATTCTTTATCATCTAACTTAATTAAATTTGCATATTTTCTAAATGCACCTATATCTTTTGCTGAAACATTTCCTCTGTTGTTGCCGTCTGCTATGTCTCTTGCTATTATAGTAACAGCCGATGCAAATTTTTCTTGTGCTTTTTTTAGTTCGCTTGCCGCACCTTTGCTTGGTCGTATATTGTCTGGTGCTATATAACCTGTTATCTCTGCTTCTTTTATATCAAATTTTGTACCAGTATTTTTTTCATATTCTTTAACACTTTTTAACCATTCTTTGTCAGCACCTGGTTTGCTTAATTCTTCATAATATCTCAAACTTTCAACACTATTGCTTAATAAATTAATAACATCAAAGTAGTCTTTTTTACCTACAATACCTTTTGCAGAGTCTATGATTTCGTGATTAACAACTGATAAGGCTTTTAATTTTTTAGGATCTATTTCTTGTGATTTACGCAAAAGCCTGAACACAGCATTAACATAATCTCTTTTATATGCGTCTTTTTCATATCCGGCTTGCATTATAGTTGCGTATCGCACAACTGCTTTTGCAACTTTGTCATACATTTCTTGATAGTCTGAGCCACCAGCAATTCTAAATTCAATAAGGTTAGTTCCTGCTATTCTATCTTTTTCGCCTTTGAAATGTATACTGTTAAACTTACCAGTGTCTATGCCTTTTGTGAGTATCTTTTCAAATTCTTTAAAACTTTTTGCCTCACCACGTTTCATGCCTTCTGCATGTTTTAATACATTATTGTATTGGCTTTTTGTGTAACTATTTCTTAGTCTGCCGAACTCTGCTAGTAAGTATTCATCACCTAATAGCAATGCCATTTTTAATTTGTTTGGTCCTGTTGCGTCAAGGTTATAAAATTCGTCGTCTTCATCTTTCACTGTATCAGGATTTTTACCGTGCCAACTCATTGTGACATGTAGACCTGTGGAATTGTTTGTGCCAAAGTTTGTTTCGCTCCAATCAAATAAACTTTTCATTTCTTTGAGCATTTTTTTTGGAGAATCAAAAACAGGTGATATAAGTTCTGCACCTGCACCTTCGTCCGGATTTATACTGCTGTCTGTTTCAACTGCCCAACTTGTAGTTGTGTTAGTATCGCCATACTCGCCTGATTCAGGATAACTATCAAATTCACTGTTATCTCTGATCCATGTATGTAATTCATCTGCGACACCTTCTACATCGCCACTTGGTCTACTGTAGTCATAACCATAATCATCAAGGAAACTGCTCATATAACTGTGGTTGTCATAAACCCAATCTTCCATGCTGTAATCACCTTCAGCAAGTTCTTTGGCTTCATCTTCAAAATTGTATTCGTCTCTTACTGCCCTATCTAACCACTCTAAATAGTCGTCTTCGTATTCTTCTTCGACATATTCTCTTACCCAATTCATATACTCCCAACCGTCTTCTTCACGGTTTTCGTATTCTTTGGGATTTTCTTCTTCAAATTCGTTTTTGTATACTTCTACTGCTTCTGAACTTGGTCCTGCACTACTGTCTATAAAATCATTTAAATAATCTTCATCTTCTTTAACTTCGTGTACTTTGTCTGAAATTAAATCGTCTATGTATTCGTCTTGTCCTTTTTGATATAACCAGTCCTGATAATCTTCATATGCTTGATCTGGTAAGTCTCCATATTCATATTCTATGTCACTGATGCTCATGTTGTCTACATCATCACTGGCTCCACCTCTATCCACATTAAAGAAATATGTTTCTGCTTCAAATCCACATTTTATAGGTAGTTCCAACGAACCTTTTGCTATTTCTTTTTTATTAAAATTTATTTCGAATAATGTAGGATCTGCTTCTTTTAGTAATTTAGATCTTTTTTTGAACTTTGTTAAATTCTTTTTACCAGTTAATTTTTTTAATATTTTTTTAGCAAGTGTACTTTCGTCGATGTCCATTTGGTTTGCTTTTTTAAGTATGTTTGCTAATTGATTTCTCAATGCAGGAGTCTGCATTGCTTTTGTTAATTGTACATCAATTGGTAATTTTGATTGTAATTGTTGTGGTGTTGGCTTATCGCCTTGTATGGCCTTGTTTATGCCTTTAGCGGCCATTTTAGGATTCTGTATAGGCTGTCCCAACTTGGCTCCTAGTGCCTTAAAACCTTTTGCTACTTCCTTTTCTTGGTCAGGTGTGAATGGCTCCATTTCCATTTCGTCGTCATTTTTATTTGACTGCTTCGCATTGGAATTTGGATCTTGTATTCCTTTGTTATATTCGTACAAGTCGTCTATTTTCATCTTCTTCTGTTTAGTTTTGCTACTCTTTTGCTTATTGGATTACGCCTTTTTGTTCTAGCGGCTCTCCTTGCCATTCTCTTGCCCATTTTTGCTCTAGTCTTCTTGAGCGTCATACGTTTTTTTAAGTTGATAGGTTTAGAGCATTGGCCTGCATTAGACACCATTCTGCCTTTGCGTGGACCACTAGTACATCTGACCTTACGAACAATTTTACTGCCTCGCTTGGCCCAGACCATTTTGGCCTCCATTACTTCTTCTACTTCAACTATTCTCATTTTAAAATAACTTAAATATTAATGCGATTATCAAACTTGACATTGTCGCAAATACACCTGCCATAATACCTACAAGCCAATTCTCTATTTTAGCAAAATGGTCTTTTACTTCAACTTTGAATTCTTTGATTTCTGTTGTGACTTGCTCTATTCTCAGCATGTCAGCAATAACTTGTGATTTTAAATCTGGTTCGTTAGCATACAACTGTTCTGCTGGTTTGCTATCTAATTTTTTGTCTGCCATTATAATACGTCCTGTTTAGAAAATTCCATATTTACGGAACTTTTAGTATTAATAGTACCACCATTTAGTACTATTCCGTCTAACTCGTCTTTTAATGTGTCTAATGTATGAGCGCCTTGCCTTTCAAATGCAAACTTAAATACCCAACCTGCACCTGTTAATGTTGGTGCACCATAATCATCAAGTCCTGCCGAACTTCCGTCTACTGTGATTGGTGTGTTCATCAGCATTGGCTGTGCTCTCAAACTTATTACCTGTACTAAACTTTCAAAATCTTTTTGTGTATCATCTGAAAAATTGTCTGTGGCAGTTATGTCTAATTTGGTGAACAAAGTAAAAAATTCAACATCACCTGTGAGTACCTCACTTGATGTTAAAAGTCCACCCGATCTTGTTTGTGCCATATGTGTCTCCTGTCACTGTTATAAGCATATTTATCATTTTCTCAGTATATTCAGGTACTATTTTAAAAGCCACAAAAAACCCCCTTAAAAAAGGGGGTTAAAATTTCTAAATTTTAAGTTGTTATCTAAAACTAATTGTTATTAGTCTACAAAGATTGCTTCAACAGTTGTAACTGCTCCAGTAACGCCGTGTGCGTTTGAACCTTCTGCTGTATAATCTGCGCCTGCGCCTTGTAATGCAACAAATACTGCGTCTGTTGTTCCGCCAACAAATGCTGATCCGTCTGCTGTTCCAACGCCTGCTACTGCAAATCCGTCTAATTGCATATCTGCTAGAACAGTTTTTAATTCTGCTTCTGTGATATTTGTTTTTGCAACTTTAACGATATCTGTTTTTGAACCTAATCCGTTACCAATGCCTTGTCCTGCTTGGCTTGTTTCAAATGCTACTAATGCCATAATACATCTCCTAATTCTTTATTGCGTTATAAAAGTATGATTTTTAAAACTTTTATAACTTTGGTTACTTTTATTTATCTAAGAAGTTAGATTTTTTGAGGTTTTAAAATTGAAAATATTGAGATTTTGTTTACTTTTGCAGTAAATCTTTGAATTTATATCTCAGATTTGCCATGGTATCGCTTGGTTTTCTAATAAATGATGCTACTGTATTCTTAACTGCCTTACCAGCCTTTTTAATTGTGTCTTTACCAGGTACAATGTAGTCATAATCTTTAATACGGTCAACTTCTTTATCAACATAATACTTATCGTGTCTAAGTTGTCTGCCATCGGAACCGTATCTTTGGTCTCCTCGCTTGCCTCTACCTCTTAGAATGTCGTCTTGTCGTTTACGTCTTGTTTTTTGAGCGCCACTATCTCTAGGGTCTTTTTTAGGTTCTGCCTTAGAAGTTGCTTGTCCTGTGTCTTGTTTACTGACTTCTTGGTCTGTAGTACCTTTTTTCTGTACATTTGTCAAGTCACCAATTTCAACACCTGTGCCTAATGAATGCCCCATTTGAGAACCTATTGATTTTGTATCAATACCTTGCCCAGCAAGCCTACGTTGAATATACAAATCCTGCAATTCTTTGTTTTTTGCTCTTTGGTCGTCGCTTACTTCTGTTATTACTACTTCGTCTATTCTCATATTACTATTTATGACCTTTTTCTACTTTGCCAGTATGCGGCAATGCCTGCCAACCCAGCCGCGGACTTAGGTCCTAGCCTTCCACCTGTTATTCTTGGACCAAATTCTGCACCAACGTATGCCGATGCACCTGCTACTGCTAAACGTTTTAGTGTTGTTTGATCAGTTGCTTTGTCTAATTCTGTATTAGTTGCATTAACTAATTTATAGTTTCTCTCTTTTGCAAACTTATTTAAAGTTTTATACAAGTCACTTCTTACTGCTTTGGCTCTCATTATATGTAGCATTTTTGTAACTGCTAATTGTTTCTGTCTATATTTTAATCTACTCCAATCTGATATTAATCTTCGTACATTCTGTATGACCATATCATTAATTTTTAGTTGCTTTTGCAATCTTAAAAAGTAAACTGAGTTTGGAATTTTACCTTTAGCAATACTAATCATAAATTGATGCATTAATTGTTCATTAAATTTAAAATCTTTTTTGTATTTAGAATTAATTGTGTATGCAATCATGTAATGATCGTTTGCACCCAATCTACTTGCACGATATTTTCCGTGCCTTACATTTGCATTTGCATATTGTATTGCAAATGGTCTGTATTTTTTATCTTGTGCAAACACATATACCAACATGGTTGTTACCATTAGTAATTGTGCCATATCATCTTTAGTATATGGCTTGAACCCTTCGGTTGTTCTGAATAATCTACTTTCCTGTAGATCGCCTAAGAATTGATATTGTGCTTGTTTTTGTTCTTTAGGTGTTTCCATTATGCTCCTGGTCTCCCTGTGCCAAAGTTTTTAACACTAAAGTCTAATCTGTCAACTAATTTAATTGCGTTTCCAATATGATCAACAGCAACAAAACCTTCTTCACCTGTAACATCATAGTCGCCTTCTTGGTTTTGTACAAACGTGTCTATTTGTCTTATGTTTGCTAATTTTTTAATTATCATTTCTTTTGCTTTGATCAAATCTAAATACACAACGTATGCTTTTTCTATCTCTTCTTGATTGCTTTCTAAAAATTTAATACCGTCTATCATTAATTTTGTTTTTCTTACTTTACCGTCATCACTTTTTAGTTTTTCAACTGCTGATTTGAGTGTGCCTTTATACTCTGCAATAAATCTTTGAGCAAATACTTTTGGATCTTGTTCGAAACCTACTAATTCTCTGATAATTTTATTTACACTTGCTTTGATTCTTGTTCTTAAGTCATCACCAAATTCGTTATTTTTAAGAAAGTCTAAATCTGTAACTGCTTTCAAGTTTTGATCTGCATTGTTAATTAGTTCAGCCATTTCTTGTGACTCTTCTTGTGTAAAAGTAACTTGCCCTGAGTAGTCTCTTATGATTGCATCTCTGTGCCAAACATTAGGGTGACTGCCTAAACTACTTGCATCAAAGCCAAACTTTGCTGACAAGTCTGCTAATCCGCCTCCGCCAACATATTCTGTGTGAAACACTATGCCTATTTTTGAACGTAGAATATCATTTGCAAGATTACTGTTTTTAGGAATGGCATATATAATTGTGTTTGGTTTAAACACTATAAATTCTTCGCCTTTGATATTTGCTTCTGATATACTGTCGTCTGTGTACAGTAAATCTCCTTGTACAACTTTTCCTTTAAAATTTAATTTTTGTAAATGCATAAATGCACTAATTAATTTTTCTTGTAAGCCTTCTGCTTCGTGATTTGCTTTGATGTCTTCGATGCTTTTGTTTACTAATGGATTTCTTTTGTTGAATACACTTTTAGTACCTACAAAAAACTTACCGTCTGCTGGGTCTGTACCTACAAATACTGCTGGAGCACCGTCCCATTTTGTTGTTAAGTTGAATTTTGTTTTAGCACTACCTTTCAGCATCTCATGAAAACTGTGAAGGTATTGTATTGCTTGTTTACCTCCAGGTAATCCGTCGTTAAATATTAAATCTTCTAAATGTTCAAGGTGAGTGTTTTTGCTTTCATCTAGTCTGTGATGAATTACACATTCAGTTAAGTATCCTTTAGTAAGATCGACTGCTCTCATTAAAAACTCGTATCAATTTTTGGTATTCTAGCATCGCCTGGGTCACTACTTAGAGGTGCTGGCATCTCTGGTGCGGCACCTTTCTTAATTTTCATTCCGTTTACACTTAATACTTGTGAACTTATAAGTGCAAATTGAGTTTTACCGTCTGGTGTTGAACAAAGTAGATCTGGTACTCCGTCGCCATCTCTATCCACTTTGAGGTCTAGTCCAATTGCTTTTGCAGTTTTAAATTCGCCGTTTTTATTTTTATAAACTATTTCGTCACCGGCTTTTGGTTCTGCAATACCATATACCTTTTTCCACACATCGCCGACAATTTGCTTACTGCGTCTTTTTGCTCTCATTCTATCGATAACTCCGCCTACTCTTGCTCCAGCCATACCTAATGCTTTATTAAAGTTCGGTGTTAGAGCACCTCTCATGTTAGGTTTAGTTGCATACTTCATTGCAGAAGCGGCTCCTGGTTGTGTAGGATCAGTTGGATCAAATAAATTTTTTATTTTTTGTATAAGTGTAGGCCCTTTGCCTTTCTGCGCCTTTACTCGTTGCTTCTGTACCTGCCTTATAATAGATATATCTGCTTGTACAAAACCACCTATTGCAGGATCAAAAATATACATCAAGCCATCACCATTATCAATATATGCTTTTTGATCGACACCGCTTAATTCAAATTCAAAAGCATCATATTGATCTTTGTTTTTTAGAATGTTTTTCCACATTAATTTATCACCGTCCCTATCTAAGGAGGCCATGCGTCTACTTCTTCTATTTTCGTCTTCGAATTGAATTACTTCATTAATCTTCATTTGTTTTGGACCTTGATTCTTTGATAATCTGTACGCCCTTTACAAATCTTTCTGGCCTGTTGCCTTTGATAGAATTAATTAGACGCCTTTGTAAGTCTAATGCTTCTGCTTCATCAAAGTTTTCTTGAATTAATTCGATTAAATTTAAGGCACTTTTGATAATGTGATTACCTCTAGACTCAATGACATTGAGTTTGTCTCTTTCTGAAACTATAGAGTTTAATTCATCTAAGATTGATCTGTGATTTAAGGACATTTTATCTCCGTTTAAGCATATTTATCAAAATTACTTCTTCTTGAGGAGATTCCTAAGTTCCAAACCTTGCTGTACAATGTCAACATTGTCTTCTGTGGCATCATCGTCGCTTCTAATCGCTGAAGATCGTTTGAGTGTTTCGGTCATTGTTATTGTGTTGATGGTGTCATATGTTTCTTCGTCTTCCTCTAGGTCTTCGATTCTCAGTGTTTCTGGGTTAAATTTTAAGTCTACCTTACTGCCAACACCACTACTTGAACGTGTTTTCATGAACTGTATCTGATATCTACCACGTTCTCTCATGGCATTACTTGTAAATATACCCACAACATTATCTGCTGTTTGTATTTTACTAATACCACCTGCAATATGACTGTGATCAAACTCTATTTCCTCTACTGCACCTCTGTTTAACTGCGATGCTGTGACTAACAGTACATTTAATTCTACTGCTAAGTTACGCAACTCTTCAGATACATACTTGTCTTTAATAAACAAGTCACTTGGTGACACTTTTCCACTAATTGGCATCATCAAATCCAAGTAATCTACCAATAATGCGTCTACTTTGATGCCTGTTTGTATCTCATATTCTCTCAAAAACGACCTAATATCATTGGCATTTACACCATTGCTCATCTGTTTTATGCGGAATTTACCTGCACCTTTACCTTTCATTACTACTTTTAGGTGAACATCATCCATGTTTTTCATGACATCTCTGGTTGCATATTCACTGACCATAGCATCAATACGCATACTTGACAGTTGTTCACTTAACTCTAGACTCAAATAAACAGTATTAAGTCCTGCTTGACTCCAGTTTACACCTAAGTTTTGTAAAAACAAACTCTTACCTGCACCTGAACCACCTGCAAATACTGTAAGTTCTCCCCTATTAAGTCCACCATATAACTTTTGATCGAAGTTTTTCCAGCCTGTGCTTATTGCTCCTGCTTGATCTTTAATCCATTGTAATCTTTCTTTAGGATTTTCATAATAATCTAAACCAAAATCACTTACTAAACCTACGCCAGTTGCTTCTTTGATAAGTGCCTCTACACTACCATAGTCTTTATTTTCTAATAAGTCTGTACTATCTAGTATTGCTTTTTCTAATGCTTTATGTCTACAGAATGTTTCAAACTCATCCATAAACCAACTCATATGACTGTCATGTGCATCTTCAACTGGCTTTAATTCTATGCCGTTCACTGCTTCTAGTTGTTCTAGTGTCGGAATACTAGCATATTTGTTAGCATGGTCTTTTAAAAACTCTACTGCTTCTCTGTATTTTCTATTAAACATGTAAGGCTCAACGATATTGTTTACCCTTACGAATACATCAGGATCTGTAACTAAAAATCTTAGAAACAGTTCTTGTATATCTTCGCCGTATTCTTTTATATCACTCATAACATTTTACTCTGTACTTCAATCTTAATTTTATTTGCGACAGCATATTTAATTATACTAGATAATGTCAAAAGTCTGCCATATTTGAGTACCGCATCACCAACATCTTTTATATCAGTGTGCCAAGGCGGGAAACTTACTTCCCACCCTAGTTCAGCGGCCTGCCTTATTAAATCTTTACCTGGTGCATCTCTGTCCGGGCAAAGTATTACTCTTTTATTTAACGAATTTATCTGTTGTATCTGTCTTTCGTTCATGGTATTACCTAATACACTTACACCATCTATTAGTATAGCATCAATAACACCTTCTGTTACTACTACAATGTCTCTATCTGAATAAATGTATTTGTCTATATTAAACACATATCCTGCTTGACTGTTGTTAATATATTTAGGTGTTTCTTTTGTAGGTGGATTTATATGCCTACCTACATATCCTACTACTTCTTGGTTGTAGTAGAATGGTATTATTAATCTGTTCTTTAACATAAAGTCATCACAAATAAACAAATCATAATTTGTGTCTAGCAGTTTTCTTTCTTTTGCATACAACATTATATTTTCATGTGCTTCGTTGTATGGCAGTTTAGGAATATCTCTGACGTTTACTACATTTGGTAATTCTACTGGTTTAAATTTTTCATAGTTTATTACAATATCATCAAGTTCGCTATCAAACTCTTCGATCTTCATAAGTTCTAGTACAAGTTTCTTTACACTTTCATTAGTTGCACCTAACTTTACAACTAAGTCCTTATACTTTTTACCAATCTTTTTGCTAGGACTCCATCCTGTAGAGAAGCCACAGTTAAAACAGTTATACGCAATCTTAGGACCAGTGGCAATTACACCTGCTCTACCTCTTCTATCGTTACACATAGGGCAACTAAAAGTTACCCAACCAGCAGGTGTCTTTTTATGCTTATGCGGTATATGAGATGTTAGTAACTCGTGTACCTGTTGTATTGCGTCAGAGTGCTCCATTGCTGTTATTATACTAGATTATATGTATGAAGTCAAGTTAAAATCTATCAGTTTTATATCTTGTGCATACTTCTCTAGTACACGATCTTTCATGTTATTATCAAATGCAGATACATCGTCTAAATCATCTACTGGGAAATGATAATCGAGTATGTACTCGCTTTTTATGTTAAATGTTTTATGTAAAAAATCACTTATATCTTCTAAATGTACAAATTTATTAATTAAGTTTATGTTGTCTTGATATGTTCCTATATAAGATGGCTCGTGATAAAACAATTCGCTGTTTACATAGTCACTAAAAGTTATATTTTCATACACATCTTTTTGAATGATGGCTTTCCATCTAAATATACTGCGTTCTCTTGTAAATGGATTTCGTACAAACATGATATTTTGTAAATTACTATCAAACTCATTTAAATCAAACATATGATGAGGTGCGGCATAATCCAATAAATTATGATCAAATAATTTTTTTCCTATCCACCGTGTGCCACACCTAGTAGGAAACACACAGGCGTGGATGCCGTTGTTCAACTTATGCATAGTAATATTTAATTTCTGAGGAGGATTTTATCAAATGATCCTGAATTAGTTGGACCAGGAGAATATTTAAATCTTAAGAAATTAAAGTTGCCTGTGAAACTGTAATAAGTTACACCAGACACATTTGCCATTGGTATTCTTTCTAAATTGTTGACTACAGGAACACTTGCCCAATTGGAATCATCGCTTGATGGTGCTTGTAAACTTAAACTACCTTCTACAAAAACATTACCTGTAAATGTAGTTGAGTATAAGCCTATTGTATGAGTTGCATCTCTAAAGTTTTTGTGTTGATTACCTTCGAATGAACCACTAGTGAATTCATTTGCGGCATCACCGTTGCCAGTATTTTTAGTTTGGCTCCATACATTTGCAACCTGCGTTGCTACTGGAGTTGGGTTTGCATCATTCTTTACTATTAATGTGCAAAGTATTCCATTATTGTAATCAGAATAGATTGGAGTCTTAGTGCCATCGTCTGCAACATTTTTAAATGAAACTTTGTATTGCCCTTCAACTAAGGAATTCATATCTTCTTCTGACAGTTTGAGTTCTGCTGTACCTTTATTAAGACCAGGTACTGCAAACCTTGTCAATACTTTTTCGTTAGTAGAGTATTTGATAATGTCTGCTTGTATATCATTATTATACACATTTTCTTTTTTTCTATCTTGATTTGTAATATTGATGTACACGATATTGTCCATACCTTTGTGTACTATAAATTCTTTTCTGTTCATACTTCTGTTATCCACATAATAATTTTCCTGCTTCTTTACAAGATTCAGTGTGTTTGATTGATACATTAATAGTGTTAAATTGCTCATACATGTTCATTCCTTATAATGTATTTATCTACAAAGGTATAAATAAAAATATGCAGGACCAACAGGAAATACAAGAAAAGTTTCCTTTCTTTACTATGCTTACTTATGGTGAGAAGGAATACTTTGGTATAGTTCAAAATCAAGACAATGCAGTCACATCTTTCTACGATTATAATGTGCTAGTTGCACCCGAAGAAAAGAAACAATTTGTAGAATTAGGAGAAACATGGTGGTGGGAAAGTAATCGGCAAATCCCTATTGATGTGTTTTTATTTAATGAGATGAGAGAATTTAGGAATTGTTTAAAAACATTCAATAACAAAGATATAGATGTTATATTTGGTCCAGTGACCAGCATTCATAATCTAGTTAAGAAAAGAATTAAAAGAAGAACAATTCAATTAGTCAAGAAGGCTGACTAACTTATTTAACTGAACAATTATTGCCATCGCATAACTATATGCATGAGACTTCTTAAAGGAGTATGTGTCATTGTCACCTTTGATCCAAACTTCCTTTTCAATATCACTCCAACTTTTGCCTACTAAATGTCTTTTACCAGGCCTTATCATTGCAAGTATCATTGCTAGTTGATCTATGTTTGTAGGCTTATGTTGGTTTACAATATCAAAATGATTACTAATATGAAATAGTTGCTCTACTATTTCTTTAGCACCAAATAAATCCCATACAGGTTCTTGACTACATAATCTATCTAACTCCTGCTCTGATTCTATATTGTTGTATACACTATTGTTTAGTACATCTAATTTAAAATAACCTAAATCATCTGCTTCTTTGTGATCAATATTACTTAACCCTGTTACAGGATCATGGGGTATAGGCTGTATATAAACGCCTGTGTTGTGTTTTTCCATGCCACCTGGACGTTTGATACTACCTGTGATATTATCTAACACACAAAGCAGTTTATCGCGGTTAGCCATATCGATATCTACATCAAAATCAATCTTCACTGAACAATAAACTCCACTTCATTAGTTTTTCTTTTTTAACTGCCATACGTTTTTGTATTTGTTCATCAGTAACAAGGCCGCCATTTTTGAGTATATCTATCATACACATGACATCGCCGATCTCATCTTGTAATTGTTTATAATCACACGGTTCATCAAATCTTATCATTTTGCTACATGCCTGAATAAGTTCTGCACATTCCTCCATTGTGATTACTAACATTTCTTCTCGTTTTTTCATATCTCTTTACCTTTAAATTCTTCTGCAAGTGGAAATATGTTTGCTATAACATCTGCTACTGCATGAGCAATGTCAATGTGCTCTTGCTGTGTACCATTTGCACCACGTAATTCAATGTAGTGAATCCAACTACGCAACGTACCGTTAACATACATTCTGCTCATTGTATTACCTTCTGGTAATACTGCTCTTGCTTGTTCTTTAGCAATACCGTTTTCTATTGCCCAAGTATATGTGTCTGTTGCTTGTCTAATTAGATCCTCTTGTTTTTGTCTCCATTCCAACTCTAACTCTTCGTTATCTGTTTTAATACTGTTCTGTCTATTTTTAAGATCTTGTAATCTAGCCTCACGGATTTCAAAACTTAGATCCTGTGTAGGGTCAGCATAACGTTGACTAAACTCTTGGAAACTAAAACTTCTGTGCCTTAGTATTTGACGTGCAATGTCTCTGGTGGTTTCTATTTCCAGACATGCTGATACCATTTCAAGTGGTGACCAATGTTTGTGCTTCATCAAATACTTCACAAGTTTTTCATTTGTTTCTATATTATTTTGATTGTTTGGGTTACTCACCCTGGCGCAATAGGCTATTAAGTCTAATGCTGAATGTTTGTGCAAAGCATCATTATATGGTGCTTGGCTGTGACTTACTATTTTTACGTTCATAATCCTGACGCCTCCGCTATGTCTTGTACTAGATTAACTTCTTCTGTGTTTTTTAAAAATATTCTTTTCCAAAATCCTGGATCAGCAATATCTTTTATAAGTTCAACTTGTTCACTGTTAAACTTTCCCCATAGTTCTTGTCCGCTTTCGCTTAGGAATAAAAACCATGGAGAAATTTTACCACCCCTTATGTGATAGACTGCTAGTTGCGGTGCTACTTTTCTAAAGTAATCTGCCCAGTCTTCACTTTTCTCTTCTCCCCATGCCTGCATACATTTAACACTTCTTTCTATGCCTCGTTGTGCAGGTTCTTTTTTAATCAATTCTTTTAAGTAAACGTCATATGTAGCATCTTTTGTCCAGTCTGCTAATTTAACACTTTCTCTAATTAGCCATTCTGCATAATTGTTTGGCTCTAGTAAATCTTCTTTAACCATTTTTCTTCCAAACTTTACAAAACCTGTGTAGTATTTGCTTTCAGCAAATTCATCATACGTTTTTGTCTTTGCATTATGCATGTTTATTTCATAAAATTTTTGATAAGTTCTGAATGCTAATCTTACATGAGTTAAATCTTTATCTGTGTGCCTTCTTTTTTGTGGGCACATATGAGCACTTAGAGTTCTTTCACTCATAAATGTCTTTTTACAATATGTGCAAGTTAAACTCACTTAAATATTTCCTTTATTTCTTTGTCATCGATACCATTGATTTCTGCTAATACTTTTAAATCTTCTTTAGTGTTAATACTTAGCAATAACTCTACTTCATCGCTCTTTGCTAACGGAAATATTTCTCTAATTAGTTCTTCAACTTTATCTTTTTTACGTTTTGCTTTAGGCACTTTTACAAAAGGGTGAAATTGGCTTTTGCCCACTCCTGCTAAACACATCAACTTCCATTGCAGTTCTGGATGCTTACTTACATCACTCCAGTTAGTATTCATAAATTCATTTATCATTACTAGATAGTGACCTGCAAATTTACCTTGTACACTACTAGCATATCGCTGAGTCATCCACAAGTTTAAACTTTTGCGTTGTTCGTCTGTAAGATTAGTATAGTAGTTGTAGTCTTTGCGATCTACTGCCGCCATTATATCTTTAATTTGTAGCAGAGGCTTTTTAGCCATTGCGTCTATCCCGTGCTTGTTTCTTTTTAAGTTCTTCCAGTTTTTTATCTACTGGCTTTTGTTGTTGTTGTGGTCTTGCCATTTATTCTCCTTCATATTCTATAAGGGCCCCGGCGTTGTATCCTTGTTCAGTTATTTTAGCAAATCCACCTAAGTCTGTCAAGTCTATTACTGCCAGTACTGTGATATTTTCTTTTGGCACATTAAAATTTTCATGTATTAAATCAGCACATGCTATTGCTGTACCGCCTGTTGCTATTAAGTCGTCCATGATAACAACTTTATCAGTTTCTACAAACTCTGTATTTTTTTGAATTTCTAAACTGGTACTGCCGTATTCTAAATCAAAATCTTTTTTGTATGTTTCGTTGGGTAATTTACCTGGCTTTCTTGCCATGATAAAAGGTAAGTCTAAGTCTCTGGCAATTGGGGCACCAAACACAAAACCTCTACTTTCTATACCAACTATTTTTGTTGCTTTAAAAGATAAGGTTGTTAAGTCTACTAGTGCTTTGTTAAATGCTAATGGATTTTCTATGAGGCTTGTGATGTCTCTAAATTGTATTCCAGGTATAGGAAAGTCAGGTACTGTCCTAATTGCTTGTTTTAGGTCTTGCCAAAATTCTTTCATTAAAATAAATCAATTTGTTCCCACGGAAGATTGTCTTTTCCGAAGTGCCCATATAATGTGGTTGTAGTTAAATCTAAACTAAACAAATTAAATTTATCAATAATACCTTTTGGTGTTAGATCAACATTTTCTGTAATCCAATCTACTAAGTCTGTTCTTACTTGTCCGTCTGCATACACATACAAACTAGTTGGCTCTACTACACCAATTGCATAACTTAATTGTACTGTGGCATTATTTGCCTTACCACTTGCTACAATATTCTTTGCCAAGTAACGTGCCATGTAGGCCGCACTTCTGTCAACTTTAGTACAGTCTTTACCTGAAAAAGCACCACCTCCATGTGGAGCATAACCGCCATAAGTATCAACGATAATTTTTCTTCCAGTAAGTCCAGTATCTCCATCTGGTCCACCGATAACAAATCTACCAGTTGGATTGATTAAGAATTCTGTATTACTTAAATCTTGATCTGTAATTTCATCTCTAATAATTTGCTCAATTTTATCACGTACTATTTCGATGCTTATATCATCACTATGTTGCGTACTGCATACAATTTTTGTAATACCTGTTGGAGTATTTACATTGTCATATGCCATTGTTACCTGTGCTTTACTATCTGGTCCAATCCAATCCTCGCCACCTTCTCTTTCAACTTGAAGCCTTTTTAGAATTTTGTGACTGTAATGAATAGCACTTGGCATATAATTAGGAGTTTCATTACAAGCATATCCAAACATTAGTCCTTGATCACCTGCACCAAACTCATCTGTACCTAATGCAATATCCGGGGATTGCCCGTGTAGTTCATTATATACTTTTAATTTTTCCCAATGGAAGCCATCTTGTTCATAACCAATATCTTGTACAACTGCTCTTACAATGTCTTCAATTTCATCTTTATCAAACTTATCACTTTTGTATTCACCTGCAAGTGTAACCATATTAGTAGTTACCAATGTTTCTACAGCCGCTCTATGTGTTTGTTTGCCATTTATTAAATATGTTGCTACAGCATCTGATATTAAGTCTGCTATTTTGTCTGGGTGTCCTATGCTGACACTTTCGCTTGTAAATTCGTAACTCATAAATCTCCTTCTTTAACGAAGATACCATCTACCATTTTACCTTTACGGTCTTTGATATCATTCCATGCTTGTTCTAAACAGTCCTCTATAGTAAGGCCGTTCCTTTCTGCTATATTAATTAATACAACAATCATATCACCAATGTCATCAGCAACGTCTTTGCCTTTACAAATATTGTCACTTAGTTCGCCCATTTCTTGTATGAGTTTTGCTAATTGATCTTTGTCTGTTGCACCATCAATAAGATTTCTATCATGGTGCCATTGCGTAATTTTTCTCATTAAGTGATATGCTGTTGCCATACCGTGGTCGTCTGCCATTATAATTTTCCTTCTTCTCTCATTTGTTCACGTATTTTAGTAGCACTGATATCGTGTATAGCATCGTCAAAAACTTCTTGTTCAATTTTATAACCAACATCTCTACCGTACGTTATGTTTAAGAGGTTAGGTACAACCTCTATTTTTACCTTGCCAGCAAAATTACACAAACTCTGTTGCAAGTTTTCTATAACTTCATGTGCTGGAAAAGGATTCTTTTCATCAGTTGGCATATCTCTAACCATCAAAAACACTTGATTGTGTTTAGCCAATGCTCTATCAAATAGTGCTTGGTGTCCTGGGTGCCAAGGTTGAAATCTTCCAAGCATTTGTGTAGTGGGTGCTTGGTTATCCCATATAAATCTCTGTCCAATTTCGTAAGCAATTATTTTAGCATCTACATCACCACGTTGTTCTTGTACGTTGTAATCTGTTGCTACAGGTCTTTCAAACACTTTATTAGTATCTTCAAATCTACCTGCTTCTATTGTGTCTACAAATATTTCATAGTCAGCAAAGAATTTATTTCTTGCACTTTCAAATGGTGCTACAAAATCTGCTATAGCAATTTTGCCTTCTAATTCAGCATTTATACATAAATCAATCATTCGTTGATTTTGCCTTAATCTACCTTCTTCAGAAAAGTCCCAATCGTTTGCTTCTTCTCTAACTTTATCTGCGTTGAACCAGGCAACTTTATCACCTAAATATTCAACTAGTCGTTCTGCTAGATATGTTTTACCACTGCCTGGCAAACCAAAAATTAATACTCTCATTATTCCTCGTTTTGTTCACGTTCCCATTCGGCGTTATCGTCGAAATCTTGCAAGTACTCTTTGTCTAGTTCATTGTACTTGTCTTCTGAGTCGTGCCACTTCTTATTTAACCAACCAACTTCTGCGTGATAACTTTTACCGGTAGTATCATTTTGATCATATTCTGCGTCAAGTTCTACCTTGTCATAGTACACTCTATCAATGAATTCGCCTACATTAGTTTCCACAATGCCCATACCTAATTTGTATTGATCAAAGTCGTCGCCGTCTGTTTCTACAAAGTAACTGGCAAAAGTTCCTTTCTCACAACTGTGAAATGCTAACACTGGTACATAATAATTACCTTCGTCATCTTCTTCATTTACAAGTTCAGGCTCTTCACTACCAAAGTATCCACCTTCTCTTCCATACATATGAATAGGACTAAAACTACCTAATTCGTTATCGTAGGCATAGTCGTCTTCGCCGTCTGCCGGTACTTCAAATACTGCTAATTCTGAATCACCGTATGCACTATTAATATGTTCAATGTCATCGCATTCCCACATATAGTAATCTTCTCTTGGTGCAGGAACTTGCTCAGGATCATCGTGTTCTGCATTTTCGTCAAGTTCTTCGTCACCACCCCAGTCATCGAATGATAAAACTGTGTCAACAAGTTCACCTTCATCCAAGCCTATTGTTTTTGTTACAAATTCATTGGTAACTTCTCCAATAACTGTTTCGCCTCCGTAGTATCCGCTATCTATTCTAAATCTTCTTTTTGCCATTATATCTCCTTAAAAAACATCTGCTAAATCAACAACATCTGGTATCTTGTTTGCTTCTTTAACAAATAATACACTTTTAGGAACTGCCTTTTGTTCTATAGGAGTTACTAATAAATGCCCTGGCTTTAACTTTGGAAAAAACCATTTGATGTCTTGATAATAATTTGTAATGAATACTTCTTCTATTTCTGGAATCTTATTATTCATTGGATTAAACACAGGCGTTTTAAAACCTCTGTTGTTTAAACTTGTAAGTGGAACAATTTCTATTTCTGTATGATAGTCGTCATCGCAAATTGCTATGCTCCAATCCATTGGCATTTTTACTTCATGCCCGCCAATGTTTAGAACAACTGCTGGTGAATAAAAACTTTCTAGAAAAATTAATTCTAGCCAATAGTAGTCATAAAATTCTGGGTCGCTAACGTCTAATATGCAGTACCTGAGATCGTTTACTTGATCAGGCACACTATCTAAATCATAGACATTGTTTTCAATTGTTAGTATATTCATATCTTCTCCGTAAACATAATTATAGCACCTTTAATTTAAAAGTCAATCTATATTTAAATATATTCTATCTTTGTAACCTTGAACGGATACTCTGCTTCTCTATAAAATTTCTTTCTTTCTGTTAAATGTTTTTTACTGTATTTTAGTGTGCTAGTAATATCAAACACATTCACAAAGTCTTTGTCTTTGGCTTTTCTTATACCCCTACCAATACTTTGTATAACTCTAACAAAACTTTTACCAGGCTCAATAAGTACTAAATTAAATATCCTTGGTATGTTAATACCAACTGCCGCAACACCATAAGTTGCAACAATTACTTTGCCTTCTGCTTCACTGACTTCGTCATAGTTTTCTTTTCTTTCTGACTGCTTCATGCCACCGCTTACAAAGACCCAGTCTGGGTTTTGTTCTATTAACAACTCGCCTGTTTTTATTCTGTCTACTAAAATTAATGTATTTCCATTGTCTGTCATGCCGTTTATTAGTTGACTTATAAATTCTATTCTTTCAGGATTGGTTGTTATCCATTTTAGTTCTTGTGCATAGTTACTAAAGCCTACATGCGTATCTGCTAACTGTAAAACATTTACTTCCAAGTTAGATAGTACACCTTTGTCCTGCAATTCTTTTGCACTTAACTGTCCAATTACAGGACCAATAGTGCTTGTCATTGCAACTGCTTCATGCTGGTCTTTGGGTATTGTTCCTGTTAATCCCCAACGAATTGGCACATTAGAAAACACACTACTAAGTAATTGTTTTAGTACATCTGCTTTTGCTTTGTGTACTTCGTCAATCATAATACACACAACACCGTCAATGAATTCACCTATATCAAAATCTACTGCTTCTTTGGCTTTAGACTTTTTGTGTAATATTTCTAAACTTTGCCAAGTGCAAATTGTGTGCGTTTTATTGTATTCTTTTCTGTCCCCGTAGAAAACACCAACATCAAGTCCTAAATGCTTGTAGTCCGCTTCTGTTTGCGTTACAAGGTCCTTATTAGGCACTATCACTATTGTTCTACCATACTTCTCGCATTGATGACTTAGTGCGGCTGTTACTAGTGTTTTACCAGCACCTGTGGCAATCTCTTGTATACATTGTGGGTTGGCTAAAAACTTGTTAATTATTTCTACTTGATAATCTCTAAGTATAATTGGTAATCCTTCTGCAGGGTGTTTCTTAGGCCAACTAAATTCTTCATATGTATCTTGCTTTACTTCATCAAAGCCAAAATCCCATTTTTCTCTTTTATCATCAAGTACAACTTCGTAACCTAATTCAGTTACTACAGGAATAAGTTGGTCTAATAGATTCAAATAACTTCTGCCACCAACATCACAAAATCTCACATAGCCGTCCCAACGACCTAATTTGTATGCCGGCATGTGATATGCATATGGCAAGAAGTATTTGCAAGTGTCAGATAGTTTTCTGCGTGTGGCTACATCTAAGTCATGAAACTTAATGTTTACTTCGTCTCTTATTTCTAATCTTGTTTGTCTAGCCATAAAGTTTATTATACATTATATATGTGTTTTGTCAATCTCTATTAAAAAATCATTTACATATTTTTCATGCATTGACTCATTTAAAAATATAGATTGATTGTGTATTAATTTGTCTTTAATTAAATTGTAATCTATTCCATTTTCTATTTTGTCTTTTGCTTGTTCGCATGCCATTTGCCATCTTTTTAATTCACTTGGTTCGCTATCAAAACTGTAATCCCAAATTTCATCGTATAACTCAAAACCAAAGTACTTTTTTAAATTTTTATGAAAGTGTTGTGTTGCAATGCATATAAAAGGGTGAGCATTAAAAATAGGTTTGAATACTTTTTCTGTAGGAAAGAAGCAATTATGATTTTTAAAAAATGCTTGGCTTGTTCTATTGGCTTCATTGTGTCCAGCACTTTCTGTAACTAAATTAAAGAACGTATCTTTAAACCAATCATTGTCAAATGTGTTATCCCAAGTTACACCGTCATTTTTTACATTAACATCTGTAGACAGCATAATTTTTGGATATTCTGCCTCCCATGGTAATTCAGTACCTCTATTATGAAATGAAAATACAGCATCTTTTATTAAGTTATTATCTCTAAAGTAATCGTATACAAATCGTCTGCTTGGCCTACTTACGCCGTTTAGGCATAAACAAGATTTTTTATTTGCATTTAAATGATCATCTATACTTAAAGGACTGAATGTAGAATCTTTGCTCAGGATATCTTTGCCGGACCAAAACAAATAAGATTGCACTAGAAAGTAAGGAAATAATATTGCATTATCTAAATCTCCATGAAACTCTAAATCTAAATTGGAAATTAGCAATGTTTTCTCTGTGTTAATATTTACATTATGAAATTTCATAACATTTGCTTCATATAAAGCATCGATCAATACAGGAATCTTGTGTTCTTCTATATAGTCGACATATTCATTTTCATTTAAAGAATTTTCTTTGAATGCATCTATTAATACTTTATAACCATTGTTTATTAATTCTTTAAAATGTTCTATATTTGTAGGTGCAACAATATTAACGTCACTATTAATTTTTTGTAACCTGCTTAGTCTTGTTCCATTTAAATTAATAAAATTATACATTTTATAAAATACTTTTACAAATTTCTATGCTTCTTCTGTTGTAACCGGATTGCGAAACTGTACCAAATCCTAAAGAATATCCTGTATTATCTTGCCTGTGAAATGGCAAGTAATAATGTAACTTTTCAGTAGTTGCTACAGGACCAAAAGCAATGATATCAACTCCATTATCAAATAAGTCTTTGCCACGTAAAAAATCTTCATACGATGCAATCTTAATTACAAAAATACTATGACTTTTAACTATGTCGCATACTTCCTTAACATTCTCTGTATCGTCTGGTAATATAATACACGATATAAATTCTGCTGATTCCTCGCAATGTGTTTTAAGAGTTTCGATATCAATCTTATTATCTTTAAATCCTACAGCAAGTCCTGTGGAATTAGTATTTGATAATGCATTTATTGTATTCATATCTGCATTATTAACAGTTATTACACAGTCTCTATGTGCTAACATATTGTGTCTAAAGTATTCTCTTACAGTCATTATTGATGTAAATATGTCATTGCCATTATTGGTAGACTGAAATGTCATATCAAAAAATCCTGTTAATGAAAGTATATTTTTTCTTATATCAGATACATCAATGTCCTTTTCTAGGTTATCATAAAAATATGAAAACGATACATTTACTTCTGATTCTAGTACTAATCTGCTTGGCGATTGATGTAATGTAGCAAAGACAGTTTTGCCTTTTGCATTAGGTATTACTTTGATTTGGTGCCATTTAAGATATGATTTTAGTATATCTTCAATAGTAGGCTCAACAGATTCGTCGAGTGATAGTACAAATTTTTCTTTGTCTTTGAGTTCGTGTATTGATTCAAGTAAGTCATCTAATATATCTAAATTGATATATCTTCCATACCTGCTGTCCTCAATTTCACTATGTGTCCTATCTGCCATTGCTTGGTGTCTAATCCTTTCATTATACCGAGATACTTGTTTCTTAACAAACTGAATTGATTCGCAAGTTGTGTAAGATTAATTACATCATCGTCGCCGTCGACATACTTGTCTGCATCTCTTGAGGTTAATGTTCTGTTGTAACTTTCTAAAAAGTTTCTAAAAACTCTACTGCGAGTTTTTCTTAATTGAATATTAATGTGTTCTAATATTGCTTCAATTTCTTGTAGTTGATTGAACCTGTGTTCAGTAACTCCAGGTAATGCGGCACTATTGCGTTCCACATTACCTTTGATATAACATTCCTTTTTTGCATCTTCTAGTTCAGCATCAAAGTATTCTATTGCATCTACTATGTTGCTAAGATTGTCTGCTACTTTGTTATACCAGCCTGCCATTACTAATCCCAGTCCTCTTCTTCTTCCTCATGATCTTCCACTTCAAAGTATTCTTCAATTGCTTGGCGTAAATGCTTATCACAGTCATTTATGCTTACTTCGTCATAGTCAACCATACCCTGGTCATCAAAAACTCTTACTAAATTTGCACAAACCTCGTCACGTTCCTTAACGTTTACAGAAGGCTTAACACATTCCCAAGTTTCGATTATTAAAGTTAAATCTACAGTCATTCGACATTCTCCTCATATACTGAAGGGTCATCCACCTCGTTCTCATCAAAATCATCATCGATATCTTCTGGAACTGCTTTAGGATTTTGTCCCCATTCGTCTATAATTACCTGAAGTTTTTCTCCACTCCAGCCTTTTCTGAACTCTTTAATTTCTTCGCCTGTTACAGGTGAAACATACGACAGTTTGTTACCAACTTTTTCTACAATGCCTTTTGCTTCGAGCATTTCTAACATACCACTGTAAGGGTCCATTCCAGTTTCATATGGAATCTTAATTTGCACACCTTCAAAAGGTTTGCTGTATCTGGACTTCATTACTTTACATGCCGCTCTAATACCTTGTACAGTTGACACTTTGTTACCGTCTGCATCTTCTTTGAGTTTTAGTTTTTTAATAGCAACTACTATGCTACTTGCATACACAAAGCCTTGTCCGCCACTGATTTTATCATCTGGGTCAAACATATCCTGTGATGCATAAGTGTGGTTAGTACACACTAAGCCGATTGGGTATGGTGCTAATTGGTTAACAGTATTTCTAACCAATGCTGTAAGAGCCTTTGGCTTACGACCCATGTCACCTTTCATGTCACCTTTTTGAAACTGATCTACATCTGTAGGGGTTAGCAACATACCCAAACTGTCCACAACAAATAATAACTTAGGCATTTCGTCATACTCTAAATCACCATAATTGCTTTTATAGTCTTTCATAAACTCTGAAATAGATTTTGCTACATCATCAATCATTGACACACTAATCTTTAATAGTTTTTCTGGATTAGTATCAACGTTTAATGCTTTGAGCCAATCTTCGTCAAGAGCATTCTCTGAGTCAAATAACACAACCTGACAGCCATGGTCTTGTGCGTTTCTGACTAAATTACCTGAACAAATAAAACTTTTACCTGAACCGGACTCACCAGCGAACACACTAACTTTACCTAGTGGTACGCCTTTGTTAAAATCACCACTGATCAAATAATTGAGTGTGTGGTTTCCTGTGCTGATCCAATCTACTGGATCGTGAAAACCGGCACTAATACCACTAATACTTTTAGTGATGCCGGTTCTAAATTTGCTTAAATCAAATGGTTTTTGCATTTTATACTCCGTATATATTCCTTTCTTTTAATTCTTCGACTAGTTTTTGTGCCCATCTCTCATGGCCTGCTTCATTGGCATGGCCTCCGTTAATTTTAACTTCCGGAAATTGTCCACCCATAATCCAGTCCCAATAACTTGTTTCCATATAGTTGTTTTTATCTATTGCATTATATAATGATTTATCTACTGGGTGATCACCAGACCAAAATTTTACGTCTTCGCCTTCTAATGGTGCTTCATCCTTTGTGTTTGTCATTACATCAAACATTAGATATGGAATGTTATTATTTTTGCATATATTTTCACATATATACAATGTCCTATATTTTTGTGCTAATAAGTCATCTGCTAAACAGATAGGCAAAAACTGTTTGTATGTTTCATACCTTTCAGTGCCTTCTGTCATTTCTGGTGCTCTCCAACTGTTCACTAAATTATAATGATAAGAACCGTCATCGTCAAAGCCGTCTGCATATTCAAATCTACCTAAACAAGTCCAACCTAATATAATTAAGTCTGGTTTAGGATTGCCTGCCAAGTATTCGACTAATAGTCTTTCAGTTCGCATAACACTAGCACCAGGTTGCCCTAGATTAACACATTCATCTATTTCTAATAGTTGTCTTAGTTTTTCTGGGAATGCCTTGTAGATTGATTCAGGACGATTATCGCCTTCGCCGTATATTTCTGAACCAAATGTGTGGCTATCACCTATTGCTAATAATGTACTCATTTTTATTCCTTAAAAATGTAGCCATACTAGATCTTTGAAGTAAACAGGACCAAGTATTCAAATCCCTAAGTATGGCTACCAGTCATCAACAATTACTGTTGACGATTCCTAATCATCTGCAGGATGTCATCTGCTGATGCTTTACCAGTTTCATTAGAAGTGTTTTCGGCAGAAGCACTTGCTGTTTCTGTTACTGGTTGCGCCACTGGTGCCGTTTCAACTGCTGGAGCAGGTGTTTCCACTGCTGGTGCTGTTGGTTGTGCTACCGGTGTTGCTGTAGCCTGAGCCGGTGCTGAAGGTGTTTGTACCTTAGCAGGTGCGGCCTGGCCAATAGGTCTAAAAAAGTTACCGTACTTATCGTTGTCATAAAGTTCACCATTTACAGAATCTTGGAACATGTTGTAAATAACATCTACTTCCTCTGCTGTTGGCTTCTTAGGTAAAAAGTCTTTTAGATCAAATAACCCATTTGTATCAACTGCGGCAAGTTCATTCTCATCTAATGATCTTTCTTTTCTTGCCCACTTACTTGTTGAATAGTCAGCATACTGACCTTTTGTGGTTTTTGTCAATCTAAAGTCTGTACCGTTGACATAATCTGTTGGAATATTTTCCATATCTGGGTCCATTAATGCACCCTTGATAATGTTGAATATTTGAGGTCCAATGATGAATCTTCTGATTGGATTCTCTGGAGTTGTGTCCTCTTGTAGTGGACTATCTACTACATACCCTTGGAAAATATAACTTCTCTTTTTCCAATACTTACGACCCATATCTTCTAATGAAGGATCTTTGAACCAAGGTCTGATTTCGTTATGAACCGGACATTGTTCTCCCCACATTTCCATACAAGGTACTTGTACAGTAGTAGGTTTCATATCTCCACCCTTTATGCCAGGGAACTGTAAACGAATCATTTGTCGTTCAGTCCAAAAGAATGTATTGTTGGGGTCTCCGTCTGGAAGAAATCTCATTGTGGCACTAGTGCCCTCCGAGATGTTCCAAAATGGGTAGATAGCATTATCGCCACCTGTTTGTGAACCGCCTGGTTTAGTATCCATTGCGGCTAGTTTTGCTCTAATTTCAGCCAATGTTGCCATGTTTTTCTCCTTGTTTGCCATGTCGTGTAAACATAAATTCTTACACTTGTTTGCCTATTATAATGCCTTTTGAAGTTGAAGTCAACCTCTTTTTGCCATGTTATGTAATCTAATTTAAAATTTCTTCTAAATTAACTTTACTCTAATATATATCAGATTTAACAGATTTTGTTTAGTTTTTCGGTAAAATCAACAAATTCTACTAAATCTTGGTCTATATTACTTTCTACTTTCTCGTTTACTTTACTGATTAATTTCTTAACCATGTTTACAGTAAATTCGTCAAGTTTCTGATCTTTCAGAATCTTAACTGTTGTGTTGTTGATAAATTCTTTTAAAATCTTATCATCAATGCTTTCACTAATTGTATTTAATTTGTGTGCAATTTCAGATTTTTTATTAGGAAATTCAACAGCATCTTCGTTAATTGCTGGTACACTGAATCTATTATTTTCAATAGAATTTTCAATGTATTCTGCAACTGAACGTTGAATATTAACTAGTCTATTAATGCTAGGAAATGCAGATTGTACAGTATTGTCAACATGCTTTTCTGTGAATAAACTTGATAAATCTTGTTCATCTTCACTTAATGTCAATGTATTCATTGCATCAATTGTATCTACTGCTTTAGCATATGATTTTGCTCCACTTAATTGTTTTAAGTTTTGTCTCATTGTAGATATTGATTCTTTTGCTATTTGTACATACTCGTTGTTTTCTTCATTAACTAAACCTTTTCTGTCTACATATCTAACAAACTGTGATAAGTCTGTAATATTTTCTACCATTTCATTAATAGAATGACCTACTTGGTCAAAAGGATTACCGCCGTTATGTACGTGACGTGCCATTGCTCTGGCACCTGCTAAACTTTTATGAGGTAGTGCAAATCTTTCATCTGCTCGTTGTATAAAGATTTTAGATATTTGTCTGCTTCTAGAACCTCTAACTTCTTCGTTCACAGGTTTAGTGTGTCTTACAACAATTTTTACTGCGTCTAATGGTTGGTAACTTGTTTTGGTGCTACCATACATTTTTCCTAAACTTGCTTCTGTAACTTCTGATTTCACTTTATACTCATCGTGTTTTGGTGTTATATTTTTGCCGTATATTTTATATTTAAAACTGTATAACCCGCTGTGGGCAATTTCTTTTATACCGCTATGTAGTTTATTTATAACATCTTCGTGAACAACTTTTGATCTACTAAACTTGACTTCTTTTTCTTCTGGATCTACTGTGACCATAATATTAGGTTCACTGCTGAAAAATCTTTCTGCTTGATCAACTTCTAATGTATCATTGCCTTGACTGTCTTTTAAAGTCAACTTTAAACCGTGACCTTTAAGAAAATCAAATAATCTACTATTAATTTCTGCCATGTTGTTCATACATATATTTATCAAAAAAACTAATTATAAAACACCAATAGGCATAGGACCACTATAATCGTCATCGTCATTTACACTAGTTTCAATTTCATCATATATTGCATCTTCGTATTGTGCAATATAAGTTATCATTCTAACAGTAACTAATGTAGCCATAACTAAGTCGTCACTGCCTCCAGGTTTTGCCGCAAAAGTTGTACCACGTGCTACAAATTCTTTTAATTCTCTAATTATATTTTTACTGCGTAAAGTGAGTTTACCACTTTCTATAAGACGTTTCATTGCTAAAGCACCTTCCATTTTATTTTTATGATGTGTGTGATATCCTTTTCTACCTTTCTTACCTTGTACTTTATTTGGTTCATGCAAGAATGTACCAGGGAAACTTTCTTCGCCTGTGTCTCTAATAACTACTAATGCCGCTTCACCAATTGCATTATTTTCAACAGTCCAATATATTTCTGTTGCACCGTAACTTTGCAATTCTTTTGCTACTTCTCTTAGTAGTTTAACTTGTCCTTCAATAGGTGTTTTATTATGTTGCCACTCACACACTTGATTCATACTAGGTAAATCATAGCATACTATGGCCGCATTGTCGCCACCTGTTCCGGTACTAGGATCAAGTGTAATTGTATAAATTTTATTTGGATCTATATTCTCGTACCAACGTATTTGGCCACTACGTCTAATTGGTTCTATGCCTTTCATATCTACTAATTTTAATGAGTCAATAAGTGTTTCGTCGTATATGATAAATTCGCATTCGTGTTCACGTCTAAATCTTTCTTCGCCAATTCTACTACGTTCTGCTTTTGCCCAAAGTTCATCTCTGTCTGGATGCTCTTGCCAATTAACACGGAATGCTTTAAATCCATTTGTGCCTACGTCTTGTTCTTCTCCGTATTCGTCTACTTGTTGTATTGCTTGATGCCATATGTTTGCAAATGTATCGTCATCACTGTTAGGTGTACTTGTAACAATACACTTACCGCCTGTACTTAATGTTGGCGATAGTGCTGTCCAAAACTCAGCCGCGATGCGTGGTGGTACGAATGCAAACTCATCTAAGTATACTAATGAAAGTGACATACCCCTACCGGTATTTTCAGTTGTTGTAGCACTAACTATTCTACTACCATTATCAAAACTCAAACTACCTTTGTTGTATTCTGTAACACCTGCTCGTATATGATCAGGCACACTTTCGTATGCATATCTAATACGTTGCATGATCTCTTGGGCACCTGTGTGTTTATGTGCCGCTACAAGTATTGTGCTGTCTGCTACAAACATTGCATACCAAAGTAAGTATGCGGCCGCACATGTCGTTTTACCTGTCTGTCTAGGCAACATGTTGATGCTGTAACGATACTGGGAATAAGTGTGTATTAACCTTTCCTGGAATTCGAAAGGTTCAAATTTTATACCACCTTTTGTAGGATGTTGTATTTTTACAAAATGTTCCATAAAGAATGCTGGACCACTTATTGGGTCCATACAATTTTGTAACTCAACAATCTGTTCTTCAGAAAAGTTTTGCTTTGCAAATGCTCGTTTGGTTAAACTGTAATCCTGCGTTCCTTTAGGCATACAGTTATTTATGTGGGTTTTTGGTTAAGAAAAGTGTTTACAGGCTTTTGTAACGGTTCATTAAGGCGTTTAAAATTTCTTTTTTATCTCCGCCTACTGGATCATATCCCATTCCTTTTGGTTTGAGACTAATTACCATTGGCTTCTTTTCGCCTTCTTCGTCACCGTGTTGATCGCAGTCTTCACATTCACACTCATCACCAGGCTTTCCGCAACCATCACACATATCGTCTGCGTACTCGCCTTGTTTTGGTTCTTCATCGTGATCATGTTCTTCGTGGTCGTGTTCTTCTTCTGAATCTTTGCCTTTTGGTAATGTGATACCTGCAAGTTTTAGAATGTCGTGTAGTTCGTCCATGCTGTCAGCATTAGCACTAACAGTAACAGTATTATCGCCTTGCTTCTTAGTCTTGCTATAAGTTACTGTTTCCTTATCATCGCTTTCGCTTTGTTGTCCATATGGAGAAGACATATAAAATGACTCCATAATGGAAATATAGTTTCTAATTTCGTCTGACATTATTGTACTACCGGTCCTTGATTAATTGGATACTCGTTACCTTGTACACTTGGGTCGTGTGCTAGTCCTACTGCGTCTGCTAATGGTTTGAGGTCATCGCCCATCATCATGCTTTTGCTAGGATAGTTTCTGAAATAATCAGCACCTTTTTCATCTTTGATTTTTTGTAATTCTGCTATAAATTTTGAATTAAACTCTTCGCCGTACATTCCTAATTCTGCAAAGTCTAAATCTTTGTTTTCAATTTCGTAATGTGCTTGTTCTTCGTTTGTTAATTCTGCTTCTTCCATATCAGCATATCTATCCTTGTCATTTTCAATTCTGTTTTTTGTAACTTCATCTTCTAATGTTCTAGGACTTTCTACTGGTTGAATTACAACATATTCTGAAAGCATTTGCATATTTACTGCTACCCAAACTTCTAATAATCTTTCGTTTATTGGATATTTAAGTACAACATCTACACTTGTTACTTCTGTTGGTCCTTTTAGTCTTTTGTTTTTAAAGTCTAAAGGCTCATCTTGAATAGGAGTTCTTTTAGCACTACTAACACTCTCAACACCATACTTGCCAAGAATATTTTCTAATTGCTTGATACCCTCGTTGGTAACATCGCCAGCAAATTTGATTCTATAATTAAATGTTTTACTAAAACTTTCTTTTATAATTTGTTTAAAAGGTGCTTTCATACTATCTCCTATGTAGTTATTTATCTTTTTTGTTTAAAATTTGGAGGATGTGATTTCTGTCCATAACACTTCCTTCGTTAGATTGTTCGACGCCTTCGTTCTGATCCAGCCTCATTTTGCGTATTTGCAAGTCAATCATCTTTAATTTTTTGTCAACTTTAGCATTTTTACTGTCCATTGCTATTTGTAGCATTTTACTTGCTGTTTCAAATACTCTTCCTGCATGAGCATCTTGCACGTTCATACCTAAATTCATTAGTTCATCATAACTATCAATTGCCTTCTGTGCAATGTCTTCCATCTCTTTATCATGTGTTTCTAAATCTTTAACTCTAGGTAAAGCAGAATCAATTTTTTCTGCGTTTGTTAATGCCTCTTTGATTTCAACTTCTGTGATTTCTTTGCTTTCTTCTTTTTTCTCAACAGGCAACACGTCTTCTATTGGAGGTAAATTAAATTCTTCTTCTAGTTTTCGTGTCATAGTTGTATTTAGTTCTTTCTCTTCTTGGTGTTCATGTATATGTGATTCTCATTTAGCACTCTAAACCGTACACCTTTACGTTGACACCATTCGTTTGCGGCTGTCCATTTGGCTAAATTAATAGCAACTTGAATTTTTTCTGCACTACTTCTTGCACTTTCCATTGTACTTTGACTGCCTGGTTTTATCTCTATTACTTCCATATGATTCTTACCATCTTTGTCAGTGTAAATTACTGTAAAGTCTGGTACATATACAGTATGCTTTCCTGTTACAGGATGTCTGTATGGAATTTTTAAATTTTCACTTGCCCATTGTGTGATATTAGGATGATTGTCGCACATGTTCATAAATGCTAGTTCCCAACTACTGCGATAGTAAGGAGTTTTAGCACCTGCATACTTTCCAGGATTTTGTGGTTCGAATGTGCCTTTGGCGTATTTGGCCATGTTACGCCCCTATAAGTAGGCGAACATATTTGTCAGAAGTTTTACTTTCTGAATTTTTGAATTTAACTGAATTAGGTAATGTGCTATTGATTTTTTCTAATAGGCTTTTGCTGATAATTACTTGATTATCGTTGTCTTTAGTATATAAACTTAATATATCTACTTCATCTTTTTTAGATATATCATGCAATGTAATTGTATAAAAATTTGCTAGTTTATCGGTTAATCCAGCAGTTTTAAAATCTGTAAAGACTTGATCTAATTTATAGCCATCAACTGACTGATCTGTGTTCGCTGTGTTTAGTTGTGCTAGTTGAAGTGTTTCTGGATTAACATGCAATTCTTCGCCTGTCTTAGAAACAATTTTATATGCATCAGATGATATATTTGTTTCAAAGTCTACACCAAAGTTATTGTATATTGTACTCATTATTAGATTTTAAATTTACTTAGGTTTTTATTGTTTTTCTTAAGCAAGCCATCTGTTAATTCGTTTGCTTTTTTTCTTACTGCGTTTCTAACTAAGTTACCAAGAAAGCCTGTTGTTTCAGGTTCACTGAATGTTAGTTTAGTTATTTCACTTCCGTAATCATCTCTAGGTGCATTGTTAAGTGCTGATATATCACTTTCTCTATTACCTGCACGTTGAGTAATACCAAATAGATTTTTTACTATTCCTTTAAGTTTGTCGCCAGTTGGATTGAATGGAGTTGCTTTTGTGTAATCTTCTATAGCATCTTTTACAAATGTACCGGCGTCATCGTAATCAAAGTTTATTACTGGAGAGTACATTAACTTTTCATACTCTAATGCAAAATTAATTTCTTGTGATGTGCCTGCACCTGCATAGTCTAATTGTGTGAAATTCACATCTGTGATTATAGGATTTACTGCTGTGGTTCTTGTAACTGTTTCACCATGTAATTGATATATGTGAATATTATTAATAAATTGTGATCTATCATGTGGATGAATATCCATACCATTAAATTGGCTACCCATAAAACCTTCGCCCTGTGGCAATTTATTGTTATGTATTGATGAGTTAAAATCTGTTACATCTGTACTTGCATTAGCCATTACATGTCTGCCATCTGTAAAGTGATAATTGTAGTATACTTGCCAAAATTTCAACCAATTACTATTAATGTCGTCATGGACAACTACATTAAAAGGCTTGAAATCTTTTGAGACCATGACTGGTACATTTTTATTGTACATTGGTCTTTTTTCTGCAACTATAGACATTGAGGGCATGTCTATTTGTTTGACCATTTGTGTCAACATATATGGATCGTTCTTATGAATTAAATTACCTGTAATGCTTGGGTTTATATCAAAATGAACTATAAATTGAAACGGCAAACGTGGGGGTGAGCCGGTGCTAAAACTCGCTAGTTTACTACTTGCGTGTCTTGGTCCGGCTACATAAATCCCGTTCTTAACTTGTCCGCCGATTAACTCTTTCCAGAATTTTGCCATCGGTCCTCCCTATAGAAATAGGCCTAAATTATACTCCAGTGCCTGGTGTTGCTGGTAGTGGTGATACTAATGGGAATGGATCACCAGCGGCAACTTTACCACCGAGTGTATTAGGTCCAGCCACATGTACCGCGTTATCGTATCTGACGTTCAAGTCTAATTGAACAATTTCGCTGGCATCATATGAATGATCACTATAGTTAACCTGTTGTAGCATACATCCTTCTAGTTCCCATTGCTCTGTTGGCTCAGCATTTGTACCATCTAAGACTTGGATAAGCATATCGAACTTGTAGTCTCCACCACTAACTGCGGTAGTTTGTTCGAAATGGTTAAATTGTCTTTGGATTTGCTGACCGACTAAAGCGGAAACTTGGTTAGTAATATCATCCCTTAAACTGAGATTAATCGCTTCCCATTGATGTTTACCTGATATATATGCTCGAGAGTTATAACTGTGAACTTCAACTTCGTCAACATTAAATGTTGGTCTAGTTACACTCACGATGTTACTTGTGAACTCATCGGTTCTACCACCTGCTCCAAATCCAGTTACGATTACACGGAATCTGTATTTGAGTTTAGGTTGTAAAATACCTAATCGAGCACCTTCAATAGGTACACCAAATTTATCTTTTGTTACTGCCATCTTTCGATCTCCTAATCACATGTTTTACATGCTATTGCATTTATTTATCTCTTTTCGGCCAAAAATAAAGGGTGGAAAAATCCACCCTTCATAATTTTTAGAATAATCTTATTCTGAGCCTGTTTGACCAAGAGTTGACTGAATTCTAATCGGAATGTATATAAATTCAACTGCTTTAGTTGGTTGAATTGCTATATCCAAGTATAATTCGTTCTTGTCAATCCTTGCAGGTGTGTTATTTGTTGTATCACAAACACTAATAAAGTCAAATAGACCTCTTAGTGTAACAAGTTCTGATAATAATGAATCAGCAACTCGCTTAACACCTGATCTGGTTATACCATCATTTGGTTCAAACAAGAAAGGCTTAACTGCGATATCTAATTGATATCTAATGTAGTTTACAAGCCTTGCTACGTTAATTCTATCCAATGCACTTGCAGTTGGGTTTAGAGTTTTTTGTCCAAATACAACTAAGCCTCTTCCTGGGAAGTTAGCAATTGGATTAACTTTATTTGCATAAAGTGTATCTCTTTGTCCATTGTTAAGTGAAACTGGAACAAACTCACCTGCTGTTCCGTCTACATAACCGACACTAGTTGCGTTTTGTACGATACCTCTTTGATACCCTGCTGGTGCAAACCATTGATATGCCACATTGTCATTGAATGCAAATGTTCTTAATGCAATATGAGAAGCCGGTACAGCAACACTACTTCCGTCTAAGTTTGTTGTTAAACCTGATGGATAGTGTACTGAAACGTATGGATTACTTGCAATAAGTCCATCTTCACCGTTTTCACTTGCGTTATTGGCATTGGTTGACCAGTTTTTAATGCTGGTTGCATCTGATTTTAATCTCATTGGACTATCACCAACAATAAATGCGACTTCTTTCTTATCTGTGTTAAGAGTAATCATCTCATCTATTAGTTCTGGATATCCTGGAGCGGCAATCAAGTTATAGAAATTAACTTCACTTCTTATTTCGCTATTGTTTGCTATTGCGGCCTGCAATGATTGTACAATAACTTTTCTCTGTGCCTTTCTACCCATATATGGTGAACCGTCTGCTTTGTTGCCTGATTCACTTACCCATACGTTAGATAGTGTTCCGCCACTGTAAGAATATGATGTGTAGTATTTCTTAACGTTTTTACCACTGGCTCTAAAGTTCCATGCTAAAATACCAAACGGTACTGTTGCTGGATCTTTTGCATCTGCGTCTACCACTGATGCGCCATATGATGCTAAATCTAAGAACAGGACGCCGTCTGCTGATACTTGATCTGAATTATCAACTAGTATCCATGCACTTGATTTTCTTTTGTAAATTAATGGATAATCTTCTAAATTATCTGAATCAACCCAAAGGTCGCCGTCGTTTAAAGAACCGCCATCGCTTTGTGTTGTAGGCTCACTCGCCGCTACGTTTACATCGTAGTCTGCTGAGTATTTTGTCCATGTTGCAGTTCCGCTAACATTTTTGTTGTACCAAATGTCAACTGCTGAACTACTGTCATACCAAAGTTTACCTGTTGTTAAGTCACCTACTGGAGCACTTGTACCAAATTCGTAGTTTTTACTACCAATTGATGCTACTGTTCCTGATACGTCTGCAACTTCAAAGTTACTGTAGTTACCAACAGCAATGTTTAAACTTGATGCAACATTAAATACTGAACTGCCCACAGCACCATTAAATACATCAATGTCTTTACCATCACTAGAAATGATTGTAATTTTTCCATCAACATTAGATGCTGTAACTGTTGTTGCAGAAGCAGATGCTAATGCGTCATTAATGTCTTGAACCATGTCGTCGACACTTACGTTACCGTCACCACTTGTATCAGTTGCAAATTTTACATCGATATTTGATGTGCTGTTATTAACTTTAAGTCTGATTCCATAATCAGAACCACCAGTCATCTTAGTTATTGCTGTGTCGCTAATTGCGGCAGAACTCTGTATTTGTAAACTGCTTTGACCATTATGTCTTCTTAATGCAAATCTACCGTGTACTGATGTATCAAGTTTGTTACCTGAGTCGTATTCTACAAAGAATGTACCTGTACTAGGTGTAGCACCAATACTTGTACTTGCATAAGCACTTGCAGAGTTTAAATATCCTTCTGCTGATGTGCTGACCCATGATGCTGTAGATGAATTATAAACTTTAAGTCCATATTTTAGTCCACTTGCGGCTGATGTTGTCTGAACAATTATATCGCCACTTGCAAGATTACCGCCATCTTTTTGTGTTGTTGGTCTATTCAAGTGAGTCACAAACTGGCAATCTTTACCAGTATTTGATTCAAATGTAGATGCATCTGTGAACTCATGCCATACAGATGATGCTTTGTAGTAATAAACTATTTCTGCTTTCGCTTTACCGTTTTGATCTATACCTAAGATCCCGATATCGCCATTTTTACCTACTGATGGTTTTGGTACGCCACCATTTGTAATTTCTTCTTTCGTAAATACTTTTACGTCTGTTTTTTCTTCATACTTGTCTGAAGATGTGTTATATTCAAAGATACCCCACTTAGTAGCACTTGAGTCTACCCATATAGTTGCATCTGCCGGATCAGCCGACGGTGCATTTGACAATGGTTTTAATTCATCTAAGTCAACGTTTGCTCTAAGAACGTATGCTCTTGAAGCCAACCCTAAGAAACTGTGTGCGGCTAATAAACCGTACTCATTTAATTCGTAACCATGTTGTGGAGTTCCTCCTGTGCTGTAGAATTGTGGATTTCCGTATTGCTGTAACAATTCTCTTTGACTAGTAATTAAGTAAAGTTCGTTATCTGTATCTGCTTTGGAATAAGGTGCTAGACCTGATCCATCGGGATTAGATTTGTTCTTTGCTGTTGCAATTACAATCAAAGGTACTGTTCCAGGACCGCCAGGCGAATAAAACGATTCGTCTGATACTGAAATATCTACACCAGGTGATACTAATGTTGCCATATTTTTCTCCTATAATACCTTATTTGGTTACATGTATTTATTAAAAAATGCAATAATTGTGGTATTATAAAAATGGCAAATCAGCAAAATTACCGAAAAGAGATAAATAAGATCTCAAATAATTTCTATATTATTTTCTGTAAATATTTCAGGTTTTTGGGGAAGTTGATCGATAATGTTATCAACTTGTTCGAATAGTTCTTCTTTGGTGCTGGTATTTTTTACTGTATAGTCAATGTGGCAACCGATCCAATCCCATTCACTGGCGTGAATTTGTTTGAAATCTCTATTCATTATGTGTCTTGCTACAGCATCGCCTTCATTGGCCTTTAGTGCAATATCATACCATTCAGGTTTTTCG
>VMHT01132215.1_pt1 | contig 42180 bp, 23 predicted proteins | sample 4693611 | NCBI WGS metagenome assembly VMHT01 (sample SAMN12280063, study PRJNA550983) | marine metagenome | isolation source: seawater sampled from same location over 5 years 0.02-0.2 micron viral filtrate | place: USA: collected off the coast of southern California halfway between the port... ...
CAGCATGTCATTAAACATGTTGGAGAATCTTTTTCTTAAACGACCAACAAACTTAGTAAACTTCAACTCATCTCTTAATATTTCAGAAGAACGACCAAGATTGAATCCCTCTTGTCCACCAATTCTAGATGATGGTACATTTAGTGCGCGATATAGTTTTTCTTGGAAGTACTTGATATCTGAAAGTTCTCCAAGATTTTGTCCACCTGGAAGAGTTGTGATCTCAGTTCCTCTACCACCTTCGCGACGTGGCAACCAGAAATCCTCAAGCATACTCATATGCTTCTTATCGTCTCTGATCTCTCCTGTCGAAGCATCATAAACTAGTTTATTACGATAACGCATCATAACATCACGCAGATATTGCTCTGCTTTCATCTTAGGAAGATTGCCAACATCAATATAGAAAATTCTACGCTCAGGAGCGCGTGACATTCTATAGATAACCAGCGAATCTTCAATCATTCTCAGTTGATTGAGTGCCTTGATTGCTTTGTGAAGATATGAGAGTGTAAGATTTTTATTACGATCTACTAAACCAGAGGTGCAATATGCAATAGAATCTTTTGAGAATTTTACACCCTCAGTTGCAGAGTTTCCACCACCTCTAGCAGCAAGATTTCCTACCTGTGCAGACTTTGGGTTGTAAACAAAATATTCTTGAATTTCTGGGAATCCAGTATCTTTAGGATCCTTTTCTCCGTTTGGATTAAATCTTACTTGATTTCTATCAGTATTCTTTTTGCCCGCTTGACGGACAAACTTCATTTTTAACGCATCAATATATCTTAACTCTTGAATACCATCTTGAGGATTCTTTAAGTCTATTACTTTATGATAATAAAGTCTTCCATCTACGTACCAGTTCCTGTAGATCTCATGACACTTTTTATCAAAGTCTAGCAATTCAAGAATATGCTTAAATTCTTCTCTGATTTTTTTCTTTAGACCATCAGTGACATTGACGTTTGAAAGTTCAATCTCAACTGGACTGTCGTTGGTATCGCTTACAATTGCTTCATTGACAATATCTTCAATTGCACCATCCACTTCTGGATGCAGTGCCATATCTCTATATCTTCTAATTAGATCATACTCTGATCTATATACACCTTCAATGTCAACATAAGACCCAAAAAACCCACTGGTTAAATAATGGTCAACCCCGTCCTCATTGTTTTGAGGAACGGGGGAAACCACAGCACCCTTGGGTTTCTTTTCATCATTATCCTCTATCGAGAATCCAAATAACTTGGCCATTATAATTTAGGATCGTGAACTATGTACTATTTATTAACTTATTGCACGACCAGTTTGATCTCTACCACCATCTGCTGCCCAGTATTGAACTTGGAAGTCAACGGTATAATCCTCAATACTGTCAGATGTATCGTAAGAAAGATCAATCTGAGAGATATTAGTTGGGAAGATGTCGTAGAATCTATAGGTTCTTAGTGGGATATGAGTGTCTGCAACAGTATTCTCTGTAGAGAATCTTTGCTCACCTCTACCCATTTGGTGGACATATGCGTCAACCATGTAAGAAGATGGACTGGTAGCGCCAGTGGCATTATCCAGTTTACTGATGTGGTTCATCCATTCTTCAAAGGATGTTCTTAATTTGAAGTCTTCATCGTTGATGACTGTAACAGTCCAGACATCAAAAGTTCTGTCTCCAGCAATTTTGAGAACACGTCCTCTAAATGGAACGTCAATTTGTGCAACATTAGATGCAGGCAATGCTGCAGATTTGCACATAAAGTTGAAGGTATCATCATCCCAACCCTGAACAAAGTCAGGGAAGGATGGGATACTTACTTCAAATAAGTTTGGTCTTGCTGCTCCGCCTTGTAATTTAGCTTTGAAGTCGGAGATAGTTTTAATTGTGCGTGACATTGGGGTGATTCCTCCGTGTTTATTTAATTAGAACTGGTGATCAAACTCTACCAGCGACTTCTTCAAACGAGACGCCAGTTCTCGTTGCAACGAATGTTAGAGTCACGTAATTAATTGACTTAGCAGGCTTCAGGAAGATGTCTGCTCTAAATTCGTTGTTGTCAATGATGTCGGGCGTATTATTTGTCTCGTCGCAAATGACGAGATAGTCATATACTCCACGCTTTGCTTGAATATCGCGGAGATAGGGTTCAACAATGTTTACGAAGTTGGTTCTTGTAATTTGATCGTTGAACTCAAATAGTTGTGCTTCTGCTGCTTTCTGCAATGCTTGTTCTACTGTTAAGAACAGGCGACGAACGTTAATTCTATCGAATGCAGATGCAAATGATAGTGCTGTCTTATCTCCGAAGAGAATTACGCCAGCGCCAGATTGATTGACAACAGAGTTGATTCTTGCAGAATATAAAGAATCTCTCTGAGTTTTATTTGGGTTAAATGCAAGTTTAATTGCATTCTTGATTACACCTCTTTGTTGACCTGCAGGTGAGAACCATGGGTAAGCAACAAGGTTAGTGCGACACATCAGACCAGCAATATCGCCGTTGCATGGGATGTAACGGAATTGATTGTTGAATCTATCATAAGTGTACTTATATCCACTATCAAAGACTGCATAAGAAGATGAAGAGAGTGGACCGAAGTACTCAAGAAGATTTTGAGTTTGAGTAACTGGATTTGTAATGTCTACAATTCCAAATCTGTGAGGACCGATACATGCAACACAATCCTTTCTACCATCAGCGATAGAGATTAGTTTGTTTGCTTTTGCTTGACTATCATTCAGAGTATCCATTCCAGGACCCATGATTAAGTAGTCAACTGCAACGTCTTCTTTATTATTGAAGAGTTCGTAACCAGCAATAATTGAACCAAGATCAGTCTTCATGGAAGAGGTGTTTACCTCGCCACCATAATCTCTACCTGCTACCAAGGTGTATGTCTTAGAACCAATAGAACTAAAGATAGCTCCTGCAGCATTTCTATCCCACTGTTGGTTGTTGATAGCATCTTCAACCGCGAATGAGGTTTCAATGTCTCCATCTCCACCAGACCAAACCTGTGTAGCTTTTGCTCTATGCTTAATACTCGTTGGTGAAGTACCGTTGAATATGTCATTCTGAGTACTTTGGTTTGTTCCCGCATAAATGTACTGCGAGAAGTTTGCAATGAACTGCTTGTAGAATGTCTTCTGTGGAGAATTTACAGCAGATACAGAGTCTTGTGCTTTAGATAGGAAAGTATGCTTCTCAAGGATATTTCCTCGGACGCCAGTAATCTTTCCACTATCATCTACAACAACGACATGCATTTCGTCGTTAAATCCACCTCTTTCAGAAGCATATGATGATGTGCCTGGTTTAGGGGCAATCGTTCTCCAGAAGATAGTGGAGTTGTCAAGACCAAGTGTACGAGAATTGTACCAGTCATCAACACCAGCGACTACAACTCTAGAGTTGCTTTCAGCAATATTTAATATAACTTGGTCATCTCTCAGAGTGACTACGCTAAATTGAGCATCGTCTCCAGGAGTTACACCACCAACCAGGTTTCCTGGAAGTGTGATTACAGTACCAGTAGCATATCCAAGACCAGCAGAGGTCATTGTGACGGTTCCAATTCCGCCAGTTCCATCTCTGTAAACGTTTAATGTTACGCCAGTACCAACAGTACTTACGCCTGCAACGTTCAGATAGATTCCGTTAGATGCAGCAGGAACGCTAGTTGAAGTTGTGAGTCCACTCTTCTCAGCGATAGCACCTTGATAAAGGTCAAAACCACCAACAATGGAACCACCGATAGATACAGTCTCTCCAACAGTATATCCTGCACCAGCATTAACAATCACTGTGCTGGCAACATTGCCGTCAGTATTGTTTCTGGTGATTGTAAATGTTGCATTACTTCCACTTGCTGAAGAAGTACCAGCAACACCAGTATAAACTTGTCCTTGTTGACCGTTTATTGCTGTAGACGTTGTAATACCTACAGTATCAATAGAGTCTTTAGGTGAAGTTACTAAATCGTTAGAATCAATAAACGTTAGTCTTTGATTTTTTAGGAACGATGCATATGTGCTATTTTCTGCATAGGTGACATTAGTCTCTCGTCCAATTTGAGTTCCACCAGTAGCAACTCTAGACTCAATTTTAACGACAATCGCACTAGTATCGATAATACCACCATCAATTACTTGAGTGATGATTCCCTTAAGATATCCCGTAAATGGTGTTGTGCGTCCAACACCTGGAATAACAGCACCACTAATATCTACGGTAACACCATATCCAACAGCAGCACCAAGAGCGGTAGCTGAAGTGGTTCCAATACCCAGAACCTGATCACCGAAGTTATCAATGTAGCAAACTTTAAGATCGTTGCCCCACTCTCCAGGGTTCTTAGCGGCATAAAGCCAGTTGGGAGCGTCGGTATGGTTTGCTTGGTAATCGTCGTAGTTTTTAATCTTGATATCTCTGCTTGCTATCAGAGAACCTGCATTTGCGTTCTTAAGTGATTCTCCGTCTACACGGACAACTTTCATCACACCACCATAAGATAAGAAGGATGAGGCACTCATCCAATACTCGTAGTGTTGATCTGAAGATCTTGGTTGCCCAAAAACGTTAATAAGCTCTTGCTCTGTAGATACCGTAGTAGGTTCGTTGACAGGTCCAATCTCAAATGGACCCGCAATTGCTCCAATGTTATCAAGAACGTTTTCAGCTCTTCCTACGGTTAAATCAACCTCTCTAGTTAATACACCAGGAGATAATTGAGGAGTCGCCATGGATTCTGTCTCCTTGTTAGTCTCAGTTTATCTGAAAATATTTATTAAAAAGTGACTTTTCACGGGGGAATTGTGACGTGAACTACCAGTCTGGGTAATTCCACTTTGTAGAATCATTAGTTTTTCCTTTACACACTCTCTTTTTTGTGCATTCTTTGCACTCATAAGAATATGAAGATGCTACTGCTCCTCTATCTTTTCTGGTTCTATAAAATCCCTCAACTAAATTTTTTGTTTCACTACAAGTTCTACATTTTCTATCATATAATAATAAATGCCCCAGTTTTAATTGCCCATCTAAATCCATTAACCGTAGTCCCACATGTATGACATATCACCATATTCGTCAGTATGCCAACGATCTCCATCTACATCTACAAAAGATGTAGAATCTAAACCATCTTCAATAAACCCAAATGGTGCCATATCTTGTTCTATTTGATTTTTCTGCTCTTCATATAGACGTTTACGAACATCTTGATCGGTCAATTCTTTAAAGTAATCTTGTTGAACTAACCAGGCATAGATGACGAGACACATTGCTAAGTCATCATTACAACCATCCTCTGCCTCAAATGAGTTATGCTTTTGAATAAATGTAGTAAGTTCAGCAATCACATCATAATCTTTGAAGATTAATTTATCCTCTTCAATTAAGGTCTTTAGATTTAAACATCCAACCTTTTTGACTGTTTTAGACATCTTGACACCAAGTTGTGTCTTTTTGCCAGAGAATCCTTGCCCAACAATTTGTCCTGCTCTACCTCTCATAGAACACATTAAAACATTTTCATATTCCAAATCAAAATTCAAAATTGCAGCAACTTGATCACCTACATCATTTACTTCACATAATACATATGCTTTATTATAATTATCTGCTACTTCTTTAATGATGCTTGGAAATAGCATCGGTTTGATTTCATTATTCTTATACTTACATACTAATTGATGTGGAAATGTTGTAATGTCAATAACAGTAAATGCAGAATAGTCTCCACCAACTCCTCTGGCAACGTCAACTGTAATTACATAATTGTTCTCAGATTTTACATCAGTAAATACATCTAACCCTTGGTGTGTTATTGATGGTTGTTCATATACCATCGTTCTAAGTTTACTTGGCGAAATTAGAGTATCGACAGATCCAAGAAATTCGCATTCAAACTCAACTTTAAACTGTTGTTCTGATGTGTTTGCAATTGTTTGCCTTTTCCACTCAGCATCTCTTCCTGGTACATCACTCCAATGAACTTCTGTTGGAATATATTCGTTCTTACTACGTTCTGCGTCATGCCAAATTTTATAAAAGTGATTCATACCATGAGGTGTACTCACGATAATAACTTTAGTATTTTGACCTGAAGAAATTGTGGGATATACTGAACTAAAGAATTGGTCTGCTATATGATTTGCAACGAACGCAAACTCATCAAGGAAGATGATATTGTATGATCCACCACGAACTGCAGATGCGGATGTAGATGCTGCAATAATTTTCGACCCATTCTCCAATTCAAGAGATGCTTTGTTCCATGTCAATACTCCTTGCTGCAACCACTTAGGAAGATTTTCGTATGCAGTTTGTAGACGATCAAGCAAATCTCTAGCAGTTGCTGCTTTGTTTGCAAGAATTGCAATATTTACGTTGTCATTAAAAAGTGCATAATGAAGAAGATAAGACACAACAATAGTAGACTTACCAGATTGTCTGGGAAGTTTACATACATTGAATCGATTATGATGGAATCGATCCAACATAACCTTTTGAAATTCATATGGTTCAAAATTCTTCAGACCATAATCTAGGGTAACAATCTGTATATAATTTTCTGCAAAATATACTGGATCATCGATACAACGTGCAAATTCAAGAACCTGATCTTGCGAAAATTCTTGAGTTGTATTTGCTTTTTTTAGTAGTGGATTACCAAGATAATGATCAACAGACATAATTTAATTAATTAAAAATATTTAATATCCAGTTTCTGATGCGCCAACTTGTGTACCAGTAATAGTTGCTGCACCTCTCAAACCTTGACCAGCAATTAAATGGATTAAAACTCCACTTGATGCAGGAATACTTATTGATCCAAGATCAGCATCATCAGCAGCATTACGAAGAGTCACATTAGATGCACTGGTAGCAGTGTTAGACACCCATACTGCAGTTGCTGAAGTAAATTTTGTTGTGCCTGCTGCTAAAGCAGTTGCATCTCCTAAAATCTTCATTGTTCTATAGTTTTACCTTATATATTATTTAGTCTGTGTAGACTCGTTGACATCTTCACCACTACCACCAGTTCCCTTGTGTCTTTGACGATGAAGATCGTTCAATCTTTTGCGATGCTTCTTCATCACTTTATCTGCCTGAGTAAAATTTTCTTCCTCAGACATCTTCTTCTTTTTCTTCTCGGTATCAACGTTAATCGCTTTTCCTTTGCGATCTGGATTACCGTCCTCTCGATTCTTGCGTCTAAATGCTGCTTCTTCCTCATCTTTAGTGAGGTTACGCTTCATTTTTGAAGAACCACATTTTGGTTTGGTTGTTTGACCTGGTTGTTTGGCACAGGGTTTTCCTGAAAATTTGCCACCCAGTTGAACCCAACCAGGCTTGCCATCACTAGACTTACTCTTGCCAAACCAGTCACGCAGAGAAGAATCACCACTTTTCGATTCATATACAAATTCTTTAAAGGTTTTCATTAGTTGCAATTCCAACGACGTAATGCTTTATTGATCTTAGAGTCTGGATCTCTTGCAGTTTTTGCAGAGGTCAGTCTCTTCTTCATACCCGACATTCTGGAGCAGAATGAAGATCTGCGCTTAGCATCTTTAGATCCCTTTTTAATTTTAGAAGGTTTAGTAGTAACTGCGGTCTTAAGTTTAGAACCTGGATTCTCTCTCTTATAAGCATTTACTGTGCTTTGACTTAGACCATCGGTCTTATCTTTGCGATTAGCTTTTTGCCAATCTTCCTTAGTTTCTTTTTTTTTATCAAACAAAGGTTTACCATCTTTACCCATCATAGTGTAAACTTTCCCACTTCCTTTCCCTTTGTTTTGGTTGGCATAAGCATATCCAGCATCAGTATCTTTGCCACCATAAGCTGCAAAACGATTTTCATCTACGTCATTTTCTTCATTCTTTGGGCGACAATCATTTACAAGTTTGCCACCCTTCATCTTCATACCAACTTTTTTATGAGTCTTCCAGCATTCTTCTTTAAATTGATCAAATGCCATTCCTTCAGACTTATTGCCATAGTTAGCGGCACCTTTCTTACGGCACTGGACTAATCTACCACTAGCATATGCAGAAGGCCATACCTTTGCACTTGCTTTTATTTTCTTATAGCAAGCATCTTTCTCACCTGCTGCTTCATCTACTTCTTTTTCAGAAAGACTGGGGCAGCACTTCTGACCATGAACACCACAGTCCTTACCTTGTGGAGTTCCTGCACATTCTACTTCTTCTTTTTGAACTTTTAAAATTGGTGAATTGTGAGGCGAATACTCACTAGGTAAAGAAGTTCTTTGGAATTGGGTTACCCTACCGCCAGGATATACTTTTTCAATCTCTGTCTGAATTTCTGACTTCTTAGGCATTGCTGCCTGAGGAAAGAACATTTTGATCATCAGAGATCTACCTCTCCATATAACAACAACTGCCAACAAGTTACCATACTCTGCAGGAAGTCTTAATCCTTCAGATACACCAGATTTTCTGAGTCTCTTTGCTTGACTCTTATGCATCTCAACAGCCCTATCAAGTTCTTTGGCAATACCTTTCACACTCTCAGGATCCTTGTGACTCTCCTTAACTTGGATTTCTTCCTTTGTTGTTGCTTTAGCAGATTTTTTTATATACTTTTCTTTAGTAAACGATTCTGGTTTACCACCATAAGTAGCTCTAACAGGTGCAGAACCCTTTACATAAGTTTCTGAATTTTTATCACCTTCTTTGACACAGTTTGGATACTTCTTACCAAACATAGTCTTCATACCTTTTTTCTTATATCCATCCCAACACTTCTCTACAACATCTTCAGGTTTAATTAGATCAATAACTTCCATAAACTTATTACCGAAGGCATCTTCAATAGCAAGCGATTCTCCCATGCCGCCGCCACCGTCTCCACCGCCGTTGCCGCCGTTACCACCTTCTCCACCTTCTACTGGTTTGTCAATACCAACTTCTTCTGGTTCGCGACCACCACCACCAAAACGTGCGGTCATCTTCAGACCTGCAGGAAGTTTCTTACACTTCTTGTCAGTGTAGCAGTAGTACATACCCTTACCACACTTCTCTTCACCAAGAATGACATCAACAAGTTTGATACCAGGCACGACTTCCTCTTCACGCACTTTTCTCATGTCTGCAGTACGTCCAGGGAGGGAAGGACCTTGACCTTTCTTCTGCATCATCTTCGCAGCATTTCTTCCTTCAGGGCCACCAGCGTCTGCTCTATCCCGAATTTTCTTATCTCTATCGGAACCCTTCTTCGGGTGTGTAATTTCAAAACTATGCATCTCTAGAAAACACTTTTTTTCTATTTATCTTCATTAATATTTTTAGCTTGCTTCTTAAGCATTTTTGATAACTCTGCAGTAGATCCAAAAAACATTGCGTTGTTAGTTACGTTTGTAGGACCCTTTTCATCAGCATCCAAATCTTTTACCTTCTTCTGAAGATCGAGCAATTTATCTGTTGCATCTGCAACGTTTTTAATTAACTGACCAACTACTTCAAATTGTCTTGCTTGTCCACTGTCTTGAGCGAGTTCCAACGCAGTATCCAACGCCTCCTGCCCCTTCTCAATGATGGAATAGAGGTTACCTCTTGTATATTGATAATCTTTAGTTACGTCTTCAGATTCTGAAGGTTTTATTAATTCCTTCTTTTCTTTTTCTGGTTTTACAATCTCTGCTTCCACATCAAATGTATCGTTAAGATCCTTAAATTTATCACTCATAATCAACCACTAAATCCAAAGTTATCGCCAGATTCAATTAAATCATTATCTGCCTCAGTAATCAAATACACTGGCGTTCCACCAACGTGTTCAGTAGCACTTGTCCTATACACACCTCTGTTTACTGTTAAATCATTATTAGTTATTTCCTTAATATAAAGAGTCTCTTCGTCAAGAGTAATATATGTTCTAGCTGATATATTTGATGCATCATCAACAGTAATAACACCTGTACCTGCTAAAATATCATCAGAAATATTACTAATAATAGTTCCACTGTATGCTTTGGTTGCGATTGGTTTTTGATATACCAAATCTCTTCTTGCATCTGGACTTGGGTCTCCACCAGCAACACCAATAGAAACTCTGGTAATAATATCTCCTTTTGTTTCTGGAACAGGACCAAAGAGATGAGTTTTTGCACTAAACTTTAACGTATAAAGTAAAACCCTTCTTGAGCTATAATCGCCGTCATAATTATCTTCAAAAGATACTGACTCTAAAGTAATTGGTATATCTCTTTTCTCACCAATAGACTCAACTAGATCAATTGTAAGATTAAAATTTGGTTGAAAGTATGGTAAAATTTGTTCTACAATTTGAAGAGCATCATCATTTAGAAGTGTCATTACAGACAATTCAAATTCCATATTATATGGAACAGGATGATACATTTTACGTATCTCTTTTGAGTCAGTAGACAACGAGGTTGCAAAATGCTGGGTTGATGCCAACTTTCTACTGGAGTCATAAGAGACTCCAGTAAACTCAAAAGATATTCTTGGTAAACTAATTTGAACAGGTTTGTTCAAATCTGGTTGTTGCTCAAGGCGTGCCAAGAATTTTTGAGTGGGACCATATGCCAAAGGAACCTTTATAATTTCGCCGCCGTCCCTATTAATCTCAATATTATTAAATAACGTTCCAAACGCAATCACCGTCTTTCTAAAAATTTGGTGATAAAAATGATTAAACATTGTATAGACTCCTAAGGATTACCAAATGGGTTGGACTCACTAAAATCTAGTATATTGTCTGCTTCCAATTCAATGGTATTATTTTGTGCAAATCCATCTTCTGGAATGTTAAATGTATTTAGGTCAATGTTCGCATATGCTGCACCACTAGTTTGACCTATAATTGCTTCTCCAGATGCAAACTCTCCAATAATATCTTTAAGTTTAAGGACCTGTGTAACAGCGTTCCAAGAATTTACTCTTCCAGTTGCACTAGTTGCAGATCCAACTACATCTTCATTTGTAAGATATGTTCCATAACCAACGTTTTGTGTGGGACCAGCAATTCGGATTTCTGGAACTCCTTCAAAATATCCACCAGCATCATCAACTACCAATTCAGATACTTGACCTAATGTGTTAATACGTGCTCTAATTTTTGCGGTAATAGTTGTACTTGCAATGCCAGGTGCAATAACAGTGACATCAGGTACTCCAATATATCCAGTACCACCACTAGTTATAGTGACAATACCAATAGCAGCATCTGATATTTGTGCAATTGCATATGCTCCAGATCCACCATTACCATCATAAAAAGCAACTTTTGGTGTTACAGTGTAACCTGCACCAGGATTGGCGATTTCTACTCTTTGAACTCTACCTTTATCTGGACTTGGTTCACATAGATCTACGATACCTGTTATCATAGAAGCAATACCAACAGCAGTTATACCACCACTAGGTGCTGAGGTAATTGCTACTCTTGGAGTTGATTGATAACCATGTCCTCTTCTAGCTACAATAATATTTCTTACAGCACCATTTGGAATCAGAGATGTTATTGCTACTGCAGTAGATCCAACACCAACCATGTTGAAGGTTTGAATATAACCTTGATCGACAACATTGTCGTCAATCTCAGAAATGCCAGTATCAATCTCTTCATCATTGTATGCAAAGAGTTCTAATCTAAGTTCATAAACATAATTTTTTTGTAGTTGCCAGAAGGGTTTCTCATGTTCGACGTACTTAATCTCAAATAATCTATCTCCCAATGGGAAATATACTAAATCACCCTCTTTTGGTCTGCTAGTTAATTTTGCTTTATCTATGAGTGCTATCTGCGATTCAACAACAGATTCATAACGCTCTTTTGATATAACTAAAGTTAAATCATCTACTTCTTGAACACCGAATTTTGATAATAGGGTGCCTGCTCCACTAAATCCCTCATATGTATCAACATATGCTTCTAATGGAATTGCCGCACTAAACTCTGAGCGAGACACTTCCTCCATAATAGTTTTTTCATTTACATATATTCTAGGAATATAATAAATCTCAACCCCGAACATTTTTAGTTGTTCGTTAACTAAATCTTGTATTAGGTTTTGTTCCCCAGAAGATCCATGGAGAAAGAATGGATTTAATGCCATATTATTAACCAATCATGTCTAATGGTGGAAGTTCGTATGTAGAGGACATCTTATCCATCAATGCACTCATCTCACTTACTCCATCATCATAAATCTGTCTTCCATTTAATTCTGTTCCTCCAGGAAGTTTTACTCCTTGGAATTTAATTAAATTTTGACCCCACTGTTTTTTGAGAGCAGCAGTAACGTATTTTTTCAGGAATGAATCATTCCACACTCCAGTAGATTCGTTTGGATCAAGAACTCTATAGCAATCAATAACTAGAATCTCTCCCACATTTAAGGAAGACCAATCCATGTCCATATACAACCTATCTTGCCTTTGATTAAATCTTATTTGTTTTTGCGTAGACAATAAGAAATCAATATCTGATAATTGTCTCTTAACCATAGAATATGTTAAAAGTTCAATTGAACTGAATTGGTATAAATCATTCAAGAATAACTGATATTTAATATTAAACATTCCACTGGAAAGACCACTAGTTCCTTCAAATTGAAATATTTTGGTAATACCAATAACTTGTGGAGGAACTTGAATATAATTTTCAGTCTCATAAAAATTGTAAGTTCTTCCTGAACTATCTGTAGCAGATGTGGTTGCAATACCAACACCACCTACTTTAGATCGTGCTCTATCAATATCTGCTTGAGTTATTTCATATTTTAAAAATGTTTGAACTACACCATCAAAATGCCGTTCATAAAAATATTGTAAGGAGTCATCAATAATATCATCAACTTGCTCATCGGCAACATTAATCTCCAGCACAGGAGCACCCAGTTGCCTCCTTGCATAATCAATCAGTCCTTGTCTGCTTGCTGGAGTTGCCATTTACTTTTCCTTGTTTATTAATTGGATAAGGAGAGATTTGATTTCACTAACATCATCTTCTAATTGTTCAAGTCTCTCTCTTTCTTTACCTCTAATTGATCTTAGATTTTTATAATGAACATAAGATTTTTCATCTTGATTGATGATGGCATTGGAAACAGTATCTCTTACGAGAAAACTGTTTCCTTCAACTTTTAAAAATCTAGATTCTTCGTCTTTCATGTTTACGCTAATCCAATAACTCTCAGATCTTTAATCCTTGGAGGATATGCCTGATTTGTGGATGTACCAACAAGTTTAATACTGAAGTATTTAAACTCTGGCAGATTATCAATACTAAATTCATAATCGCGGTAAACTAAATTTTGACTTTCAGATGCCAATTTATCAGTTTTTGGAACTCTCTTGTCAGGGAGACCATCACTCTTAGCAAAGTCAATAATCTTACCATTAGTATCCAGGTTTCTATATCCAGGGAAAGGATAATATAGTGGTTCAATTTCTGGAGTGTTACTAATTGAGTAGAACGCTCTAACATCATTAAAGGTGTTCACATATCCTGCAAGCAGAATTTTTATAGAAGTTGCTGGATTTTCCAACTCAACTTGCTTGTTTGCATATATGAACGCAGTAGGATCATCATCAATATTTGCAGTTCTCCTGTCAGTGGTATAATCCGTGATTGGAGAATTGACTCTATTTGAGATGAGAACCATACCAACTCTGTCAAGGTCAATTACAGGTGAGATGTTATTGTTCGCGGTGGATAATGTAAATGTAAGTTCCATCGACTTATCCGCAGGAAGTCCACTTTGCTGCTGAAGTTCGTTAACTCTAGAAGCAATCATTCTTGCTTCAGGCATGTAACTATCTTCATTCAAGTTAATAGGCGTAGATTCCGTCTGTTCAAATGACAACTCATTACCATCGATACTAGTTGCACTAATACCTTTCAGTTCTGCCTTAATAGCAGTTCCTGGGAGTGCCATCGTTTGAACAATTGGTCTAACTGCTTCAAACTGAATGTTTTGTGTAGCAGTTACACGGTTACCACCTTCAGAAGTATTTGAACTGATAAAGAGTTTGGGGAACCCTACTCCAGTACTTCTATCAACACCATTTATTGCGGTATTAACTTTGAGATGATAGTTATCAAATGCAATAGAACGTGAGACTAAAGAATCAGAAAGTGTGTGATCGGTGTTAATTCTTCTGAGAGAAATTCCACTGTTTTCGTACTTGCTGATATTTGATGTATCAGGATATGTAAATGATCCTGTTCCATCAACACCTCTAGTAATTCCTGTTAACTGACCGTTAGAAATGCCAGTGTAAGAAATAATCTCATCATCAATTATTGCATAACCTGGGTTGGTTGATCCAACAGAAACACTTTCAAAGGTTTCAAATCCAGCAGTGCTTGCAATACTAATTCCACCAGATTCAGAGTTTGTATACTCTGCAGTTAATGTAGTTGGTCTTCTATCACTTTGAACATTTTGAATTCTGACAATGTTCCTTGAATCATGCATACCATGATTCTTATGTTGAACATTGAGGTGAAGTCCATCTCTATCAAGTGCTTCAAGTTCAAAGTCTGATACTTGAATGGCATTGCCAGCAAGGGAGACCATGGTAGTAATTCCTGTAGCAGGACTTACGTATTGAAGTGGTTTTGAAGCGTTCAATTGGAATTCGCCCTGAACATTTTCAATGAACAGTTCATTGATTCCATTGATAGCACCAAGAGATAACTCAAGATTTCTACCAAGAGATTCGCTACCAACAGATTCAACAAGGAATACGTCACCAACTTGATAACCAGAACCACCACTGGTAATGGTTGCTGCAATAGCAACACCGTTACTGGCACCTGAAGCACCGATAGTGATGTCTGCAGTGGCGTTTCTTCCTCTACCAGAGAACGATCTAAGTGCTACGTTAGGATATGTAAGTTGTGTACCATTAGATGGTGTGTAACCAATACCTGCATTTACGATTGTTAATATACCAGTAGCAGATCCACCAGCACCAACATAATCGCCACTAGCATTTGTATTCTCTTGAACGATAGTATTACCCTCAACAAAGTTGGTGGTGTCTATAATATCATTTGCAGTTACAACAAGTGATCTTGAATTAAATTCAATAGGATCTTGAACAAGGGTTGCGATTTGGTTATTACCAATCCCCAACTCTGGGTTAAAGAACGATACTGTAGCAGTCTCATCAAAGTTAGCAGTATAAAGACTAAATTTCATGTCCTCATATTGACTAGGAGTCCAAGTAGAACCATTCTGAGACTTAAACAGAGATCCGAGGTGTGGTTGTGAAGACACAATCACTTGCCTAGATTCTGGTTGCAGAAGAGTGCTTACATCGACTTCACCCATTCTAGAGATCCAAGCGGTGTACTCGTGAGAGTTTGACAGCATAACAATTGCATGTTCTGCTTCACCGTTAAGATAAACTGGGGATGGGAATATAACTTTGGTTGGGATACTCGCATCATGAGTTTCAATTACATCAGCAGGATCAAGGATTACTTCACCGAAGGGGTAGATCTGTTCAGATGGAACACCTGCATTCATTGGACGCAGTTGAACAATCAGAGGTAGAACTGGGTCCTTTGTTCTGATGTAAACATCAACCTCAGTGATGAATGAACCTGGGTCATCCGCGAGTGAGAAGGACTGTGCAAGGGGATCCTTTCCTCTACGACGACGCGGTGGTCTGGGTGGACGACGCGGTGGTGGTGGCGGTGGGGGCCGTCTACGTGGTGGCGGTGGTGCTGGTCTGCGCCTTCTTCTTCTGACGGGTCTTCTACGCACTCTACGTACACGTCTGACGATTCTAGGACGACGAATAACTACGCGGCGTCTTCCACCTCCACGTCTTGGTGGATTGGGAGGTGAAGAAGGTGTTGGCGGCGATGGCGGCGGTGGTGGTGGTGGTGGGGGAGGAGGAACTGGTAGTGGAGTCGTACTAGTAGATGTTGAGTTAGTTGATGTTCTAGTAACACGTACATCAGTAGCAGGTTGAGTCTCAGAAGCAGCAACTCTTTCAAATCTTGGACTTCTAGTAGACCTAATGGTCTCTTGCATGTTATTGACACTACCCGAAGCAAAGTAAGATTCTTCGCCAGAGGTATCAGTAAGACCAGCAATTTGACTATTTGTAGAATTACTAGTTAATCTAAAGATCTTAGTACCAACTTCAAACTGAGGATTAGTTGCTACGTTTGGATTTGGAATAAAGAATGTTCCAAGAACTGTACCAGAAGTATCTGTTATAAGTTTAACTGCAGTAACTACTGCTTCACCAGAAGTACCACGCAGTCTCATTCCTGAAGTAATATAACCCGTATAAAGAGACTGGTTACTTTCTGCAAGTGTTCTAGTATCAACATTAAGAATTACAGATGAACTAGAATAGTTCTCTGGAATAGTATAGTTTTCATCATATGGACTATTACCAAAAGTATCTGTTGGTGCTGTAATAGGACCATACTTATGATTAGACTGTGCTACTCTAAATGAAATTGTCGGTAAAGTTCCACCAGGAGCAACACCAGTCATGGTGCCAGTAACTCTCTCACCAATCTCGAACGATCCACTGACCATTCTAATTTCAATAAGTTTTGGTACTACATAACGATTTACATCTTCACCGTCAAAGAATCCATAAAGTCTTGTTCTTGGTTTGAATCTCTTACCAGTGAACTCAACATTACGTGATCTCATAAAGGGAACCACGTCGGTGCTCACAACTCTATCACCCTCGTTACGAGTTTGTACCTGTTCTGATACTCTAAGTTGTGAACCAGTTCTAGTACGAGTACCAGTTCTAGTTGTTGTAGTGGTAACTGTAGTTCTTGTATTGTTTGTCTGTACTAAAGTATTTCCTCTATTTTGAACAGAAGAACCTGTAACAACAGTATCTGAACTAGAACTGGCACTACTGCCAGTCCATGTTGTTGCCCAAGAACCCCATCTAGCGGGACCAAGACCAGTTTGAGCATCATAACCAGCAAACTCCAATTGAAGTCTGGTTTGAGTGTAGTTATCTACTTCAATCCTTTGTGGTTGTAATCTAACTTGGTCAATCCATATATCAGATGCTGGGAATAGTTCAATATTACCAGTATAAGATACGACAAGATATGGAACTACATTTTCAACTCTTGTTGCAAATGGTTGTTGAATTTCAAGTTCTGAGAAGTAGTTAATGGTCAATAGTTGACCAGTTCTTCTAAAGTTTGATCCAATTAAGTCAGTAACTAAACCAGGATCCGATACAACAGATGTTGTTCCAATTCCAAGTAAAGATCTAGAACCAACTAGTAGGTCAACTTGAGTTGTGAAGTGTGAAGGTCTTAGTTCAAGATTTACAGGGTCAATAGAGTTAGTGACTCTACCACCTTGTAGTTGATTTGTTCTAGTTGTAAAGTTATCAACAAAAATACCAGATTTAAATCTTGTCAATCCAGCATCATCTGTAATATTCAGAGAATCAGTCTTCGCTTCAAGTAAAGATAGTGCAGTATAATACTCAAGATTCTCAATTCTATCTTCTAAGATAGCAATATCTTTCATTCTATATCTCTTATGAGATTTTAGAGATATAGATAAGTTTTCAGCGTTACAAACGTAAGGAGGAAGTCTGACTGTTCCAACTTCCAATGCATTCTCTAATGGAATTGGAGGTAATGGAGATTCTGCAGCAACACCTTGCAGTAGTTGGAATCCACCATCAGGTTTAAAGTAAATTCTATCAATTCGTGGAAGATAATAGGAATAGTCTACCAAAATTGATTCGTCAGATGCTAAAATATTTTTAGCAGAGTTTGTTGAATCGGAGAAGTCTCTTGACCTAAATTCAAATGGAGATGCTGTAGTTGAATCTGGATCAAATACTGTAACTCTAGGTCTGATATCAATAATATCAGTTACTCTAGTTCTATCCTTAACAATAGGTAAGTCGCAATAGTCGAACTGATTGTAAGACGCTAAAGTAGTGATATCTCCTTCTGTTGAGGAAGTATATTCTGCAGATTGGAATACAACTCTTAAACGATTTCTAGGATCTTTTGTTCCTGGTTTTCTAATTAATCTAGAGTAATCAAGAATAGTGTCTCTTTGTCCAGAGTCAAGAGTATACCTACTAAGGATATTATTATCACCTACAGTAAAATCGTTGACAGTAGCAGTAATTCCTGTAGTAGAAGATAATACAGATTCCCCATTCTCAAATTTAATATCGTTCAAGTAAACAATATTTAAAATAGAACTTGTTTGTCTACCATAAACAATAGCAATAGATCCAGATTTTTGACCCGTAACCTCTTCACCAATAGTATAGTCATCGGTTTTGCCTGTTGGACCATTCAGGTTGAATAATGAGATTGTGGGAAGTTCTGGATTACCTGTATCACTAGATTCATATACTCCATATACCTTAATTACATCTGGTTCTAAAAGACAGATCTCTCTATCCTGTACTCTGAGACCATAACCGAAAGAACCATGAACCAAACCATCATTAAGTGTCGTAGATCCAATACCAGAAGATACTAGTTTTGATTTATTGACAATAATAGAATTAGTTGTCTTTGATTTCTTTACCTTGGTTGTTACGTTTGTTTTTCTAAGAGTGGTAATCAGTCTTGCTGGACCAGATTGTTGTGCCAATCCAAATATTCTTAATTCCTTGTTACCATTAGTAAATCTTAATTTATCTTCTGTTAACTCTTCAAAAGCACCACTATTATTAACTAAAACATATCGTTCTTCATCATAAGGTAAGAATGTCTCATTATCTCCTGCCTGAATCGTATTAGTTGCATTTGCAGTGAGAGTTACAGTAAATTCCTTTTTAATTGTAAGTCTAGATGACTCTAAATTTACAGATCCAATAAATTCTTTAGGAAGTGGTGTATAAAGAGTGTTATCTGACGAATTTTGGAACTTTGTATTAAATACAGAAAAGTCGGTTGGACTAATAGATGATGTTGGAAGACCTCCATCGTTAATATTTGATACAGTTGCAACACCTACTATAACAAAGTTATTTTCATCTATAATCTGAGTAACTTTTGCAAAAGATCTAACTTTAGTACTACCAAGAAGACTATTTGTAAATGCTACAAGATCACCTGGTTTGATTTGGTTAGTAAATTCTGTAACTGAAGTTACCGTAGAAATTCCTGGTGCAGATCCCGATTTGGGGGATATAGTTACACTAGGAAGAGAAATTCTTGCAGATTGCTTTGTGTCACCGTTAAAAGTGATACCTGTACCAACTTCACAATAAATTGATTGAGCATCACCAACACCAAAAGTGGTAACAGCAACAGATATTCTACCATCATTTAAACCATTAAAGGCTAACTTCTCACCTTTAAGAAATGTGCCTCTAGTTCCATATACAGTAGCAATACCAGCAGCAGTATCAAATCTTAAATGCCCAGTAGCACCACTAGATCTACCCTCAATGTAAGTTGGTACAGTTAAGGTTGCTGCGTTATTTAATTGGATTTCAGTATATGGTTGAATATCATAAAGAGCAATATCCCATTCGTTGAGTTCAGATGCTACGCTGGAATATGATCCAGACTCTAATGCATAGTCATAAACCCTAGCAACACCAATCTCTCTACCTGCTGGGTCTGTACCTACAGATCCAATCCTATCACTTCTAAGACTAATTATGGATGATGTGCTAAATCCAATTCTTGGAGCACCCGTGACTCTATTGAGTGTTAAGGTTGGTCCAGTAAAATAGTTAACTGCTTGACCTTTTAACTTTTTAGTTTCTCGGGTTTTAGGGAAATCTAGATAATGTACAGTTTTGGAATCACATTCAAATCCACGAATAAATGCTTTACCTGGAGAGATTTTATATGTTCCTAAATCATCACTAGGTACGTTCTGATTATATGTTAACTGGTCTTTTGTAAATACACCATTATTACCCCTCATATCATTGAGAGATTCTCTTGCATGAATAGCAAATGGTTTTATATAGAAGTCACCAGATTGATCATATGTTCTTCTTGCTAGTTCTTCTGCCAACTCATTATATTGAGTCTTATCAGTAATATGCTGAATATCACCATCTCTGATGATCATCAACTCAGCAAAATTTTCATTCTTTGTTGCTTCTAAATCTAACTTATCTAAAGATGCTGAGATCTTTAATCTATCTGCACCTGGTGCAGCATAGTTATTAAATCCTTTTGCATTATCTGTAAGGGATGCATCTTGTCCCGATGTTATAATATCCTCATAAATGGTTAATCCAACTCTGAATGATGGTGAATTATTGTGTGCATCTAAAATCAGAGTTTGTGCTGGAACTTTTACGAAAGTTCCTCTCAAGAAATATACGCCTTCACTTAAAAATACTGCAGATCCAAAAGAAGTTGCATTTGTAGGAGCAGTTTTTGTAATTGCTTGTCCTGCTTGAAGAGTTACTCCTGTGTCGGCAGTAACTGTACTTTCTAAAAGCAGTACCTCATCATCATCAAATACAGATTTACCAGATACTCCGCCACCCAAGTATTGAATAAAGAATGTTAAGTAATCTCTTTCAGACTCATCTCTCTCACCATAAAATACAATCTTTGCCCTTACATTGGAATTTTGACCTATAATAATCTCATTAATAAGGTCTTCAGCATTCGTATCAACATCTAAACCGAGATATGTATGCTCTACTTCAACACTGGTCAACTCGTTATTATAGTTGATCTGACCAGGGATCACTACAGAACCCTCTTTAAAGAGGTGAGTTCCAAGTTGCTCTACTTGATCCTGTAAGATAGACTGTAAGGAAGTTAACTCCCTGGCCTGAATAGGCAATCCTGGTTTGAATAATACTTTATAGTAATTATCTTTCGGATCAAAGTCGTCAAAATAAGGAGATACATTTAGGTTAGTTTCTTGTGGCATAATCCTTTAGAATTGCAAAATAACTTTGATATCTTCTCTTTGGTTCACAGACCTGAGAATTGAAGGTCTGTTGTCTACATACAATACCGTTCCAGAATATTTTTTGATCTCTGGATCAGCAAGACCGTCAATAAATGTCTGACCCAGGTAGTATGTTTTATTATTTATGACGGTACTAATACCTGGATTAGTGTCGTCTCCAAATCCATCATCTATGTATAACTCTTTAGATCCGCCACTAACTTTTAATGCTCCACCCTGCCCAACTCCAGCAGAAAATTCATTCATAGAAAGACCATAAGTTGGATTTGCTTTTTGAGTGCCATCAGTATTAAAACCAACCAAAGATCTATCTTGCCAATACTTTAGTACACCAGTTTCTGCATTGTAAGCGACTACTCTACCAACTGCAGTGACACCAGTACCAATGGTTTGAGTGATTATGGCGTTCTGATTAAATGTTGTTGTTTTATAGTCGTTCTGATTTGGTGGTAAACCTTTCAGTACCAGACCATATAAGGCACTTACCCTATCTTCTCCAAGAACTACATTAGACTCAAATCCTTCGGGATTTTCAATAATACCAATTCTTGCAACATTGGTTCCAGTAACAAAGTCGGGGTTTTGATCATTATTTTCAATCCTTGAGTAGATCAAAACATTGGTTGAACCCAATTCTTTGTAAATATCAAATCCGTGACCACCTTGAGGTGGAATAATAACATTAAAAGTTGGTGTTGTTGATCCTTGAGGAACATTACCCCCAATCAGATCGACAGTGCCATAAGTATATCCACTTCCACCACTAGATATCGTAATTGATTCAACTTTTGAATCGTTGTTGATAACAATTGTACACTCTGCTCCGTTTCCGTCACCTCTGATAGGAACTCTAGAGTAAGTAGTATTTGCAGGACCTACAAGATACCCTCTATTTGTAATTGTGATATGTTTTAACAGACCACTAGTAGTAGCGTTAGTTCTGACAGATTGATATTCTGCATTTGATTCCCAATCTACAGGAAGAGGAATAAAATTCAGAGAGTCGAATTTAATAATATCACTAGGACTAATTGTATAAAGATATTTCCAAACGTAACCATCACCGCTGGTTCCAGCAACTCTTGGTTCTAAGTCTGTGAACTTTGGTTCATCTAGGGATGGTCTTCCGTTTGGATTCTCAGGATCTGCGCCATTGCTTATACAAATATAAACTCTAAATTCACTGTTTACAATAAAGTAGTTTGACGCATATAAACTTGTCTTATTTGATGGTCTAGAAAGACTATTCCTATTAACATCATGACGATATGCATCATAAATTGTTGCAGACGCCCACTCTACTTTCCTTACAACTGGGCGAACATCATCAGCACCTACTTTTTTAAGTGCGATCATTGTATCAAAATAAAAATTATTGTCATCAAAACAATCTCTTGGAGCAGGAGGTGACGTGTTCCAAGTGGACGTAACTTCCGTTGCGTTCGGTAATCCTAAGAATGTGTAATAAGACCTGCTGGGATCTCTTATCTTTTCGATAAAGTTCCTAGCGTTATTAACTCTCAGCAAGTCAGTTATAATTGCAGCCATTGGGTGACAGTCTTTTTCTATGTTCTATTTATCACGAAATATAACCTCTAAATTTGAGTGGATTTTTTCTTCTAATAATTGGGTTTGTTGTTATGCCTGCTTGACTGGTGCCATTAGTTACTAAGAATTCTTTTTGCTTAGTTCTTACTGGTAGTCCAATCTTACCAAAAGTATATGTTCCGTAGAACGATGTAGTCGCAAGTCCAACAACATTATTAGATCCTGCACTTTGTAGTGCAACAACTACAGTAGATACTGTAGTACCAAATCCAACAGTTGTACCAAGTCCATTGATACCAGGAGGAATCACTGATTGCTTTGTAGAAATACTTAAGCATTCATAAACCATGTCAGCACATTCTGTTGATATGCCAATTACAGATCCATCAGAACCCAATGACGTTTGGGCAGCACTAACAAAGTTAGAATTAACTAATTGGAAATAATCACCAGGTTCAATTGTAGTTAGAGTTATACCTAGAGATTTTCTAATCTCAGAATCCATTGGAATGTACATATCTAGAGCAAGACCAAGACTGGTTCCAGCACCTATAGTTGTTGTGCCAACTCCAACTATCATTCCATAATCCCCAGTATATGTTACAAAAGCACATTCTTCTTTAAATCTCATTGGTGGTGCTACAAGAACTTGAGGTGGGGTAATACTTGCAACAGTAAATTTAACTGGATTAGATAAACGGAATCCTCTAGAAGAAGTTCCAAGTCCAACATTATCAAAAGTATCGATGAATAAAGTATCACCAACTTTGTAATCTTTGCCACCTGCTACAACACTAATTGCAGCAACATTGAAGTTCAGAGGACTAATTTCAATATTTGCAACAGCACCAAGTCCAACACCAGTCTCGGACTTAAGTCTTGCACCAACAAAAGTGTTCGTTCCAGATTCAATTGTTGATGGGAATCCACCACCCTGTTCCTTAACAGTTATAGAACTCATAGGACCACTATCATAACCAGTTCCTGCCACACTTACATTGATTTGAGTGACTGTACCAGCAACACCAATCTGAGAACCAGCTTCTGCTTGTTGACCATCCAATGGTGGAGCAATTACAACATCAGGAGCAGCGGTATATCCATATCCAATATTCTCAACAAGAACATTTGCGATAGTTCCATTAACTCCAAATACTGCTTTAGCAGTAGCAACATCAAGAGTATCAGGAGAGACAAGTTCAATAATAGATTTCTCTTTTGTTCCGATACCTTCATATGGATTGTCAAAGAATGGGCGGACACTATTAACATATGCTACGCTGTCACCTGCACCAACAGATCTAATCAATTTAGTTGTTGGATTTATAACTGGTTCATAGTATACTCTATCTTTTCCTACGAATTCAGAGTCAATAATTTTATCAACAAGTTGTTTAGACCAAGTTAATGGTCTTTCAAACAATTCATTTAAAGTAACACCCTGACCAGCATAGTTGTTAGTAATAACTTTATCTGCTGCTTTAATTTCCATCACCAATCTAGGATCTTCTGTGAATGTTGTAGATTGATTACTGTAGAGTTGAAGTTCATCTCCCACCTCTACAGAGGGAAGAACCTCAACGGTTTGAACGTCAATTGTTTGTGTACCTGTGTACATAAACATCTTAGCAGTATCACCTTCAGTAGAGACTCCTGTTACTCCACCTTTTGGTGCTTCTGTGAATCTAATTGTGCTACCACCTGTAAATTCATAACCTTCACCAGGAGTTTGAAGGATATCATTGATGAATACCAATAAATTCGATTGCAGATTAATACCAGAGTTTGATCTTGCAAAGAATGAGATTGGATCTGAGTTTACTGCCAGTGAGAACAGTCTTCTTTTGCCATTAAAGAAGGGGTCGATTTTATCGAGTACAATGAATTCACCTACATTCCATCCAGAGAATTTTGATTGGAAAGTTGTCTCAACGGTTAGTTCAAATTGTTGGAATGATCCAACACCAACAAACTCATGAACGTATCTCTCACTTTCTACTGATGGACCAGCAAATACCGTTATACTGTCTGCCGTATATGATGTGATTCCAATAGAATTACCATATACTCTATCCTTATATTGTCTTGGATATGCTTCAATTCTATTGAAATCGTCAAGAGAACATTTGAATAGCAGAGACTCATTAGCAAGTCTAATACTATTTGCAGTTGTAAGATTGTGTGTTCCAATAGTCAGTACAGACAATCCACTAGTAGGATCATATGTTGCATTATGAACTGGATACTTGACTAAAGTGGATATACCAACAAACAATGTAATCGTGTTTGCTGTTGTAGTTGTAATTCCAGTAACAATTCCAGCAATTGGGTCTGTTGGTTTGGGGTAATAGAGTATAGTTTGATTATCATCACTACCACAAGTAAACGCAATTGTACTTGTTCCAATACCAACAGTGTTTGACGTTGTGTATGAGTGACCTGGAATAGTCAGAACAAGTTCTCCAGTAGAACCAGAATAAGTTGCTGTAGTTGGAGTAGTTGTTCCAATACCAGTTACATTTACGCTTCCTTCTTCTGCACTTACGAATGTATGTGGATAATCACCACCAGCAACAACAGGAAGAATTGCATTGGATGTTTTTGTAGCAAATGTTGGGATACCAGTTGTTCCGCCAAGATCAACAATAAGTTCGTCGGTCGCTCTATAACCATATCCAAAATTATTGATTTCAAAGGTTAAAATAGTACTATCTACACTTGGAACCAAGTCTACAGTAGCACCTGTCCCAAATCCAATAACTCCGTCTTTGTAACGTAATGGAATATCATAGTATCCCAATGGAGAATCAAATACAACGGGTAAGTTTTGTTCCACATTGCCACATCTCTTATAGAAATGTTGATAAGGAGATATACCAGAATCAATTATGAATGTGAATTCATCAACAATTTGAACAATGGATGTGCCATTAGCAGCAAAATCTTGACCAGAAGTAGAATTGTTGATTTGTCTAGGAGCAATAATAACTTCCTCGACTATACCACCCGAGGTATAGAAGGATTCCGCTGTACTTACTCCTGCATTAATTTCAAATTCATTATTACTATTAATCTTTGTTATTTGTGTACCACAATAAATGGGATCTGTAGATCTTGGATGGGTCAAGATACCAACACCACCATCATAAGAACATGTAAATGCAAGTCCTGTTAGAGCAATATCAGTACCAACTTTTAATTTATGCCCAAAGATCAAATTTCCACCATTAACATAACTATGAGGAATAGTTGATATACCAGCATTAAACGTAAGTGTATACCAGTTTGGAGCAGAGATTATACTGAACGTATCTCCAAGAGGAGAATTTTGTTGATTTCCTGGGAAGATATTTGTGGTAATACCAGTTTGAACTATACCACCAGACACATATGCATGAGATATAGAAGATACACCAACATTTACTGTGAAGGAAGTTGTTGTTCCAACATTATTAACTTTAAAGAAGTATCCTTGAGATCCATCAGGGAACTTAGTTGTTGTAAGACCAGCAGTCACTTGACCAGCATCATTCTCAATATAAGTATGTGAAATAGTGGATACACCAACATTTAATTCAAATTTATCTGAAGCAATTACTGCACTAACAGTAAATGTATTACCTTGTGTTCCATCTGGGAAGATGCTGGTAGTAACACCAGAACCTCCTGGACAAGAGAATTCAAGGTTGTCAAGTCTAATATCACTACCAATTCCTATAATACCAGTAATGGGATCGGAAGTAGTAATCGTAGATAACCCAGTAACATTATCGTACTTAAACTGTGTAATGGTAAATGTTTGACCATATCCTGTTGGTCCTCCAACATTGCAACTAAAGATAAGTTCTCTCATCTTGAAGTCATCGGAGGCACTCAATCCATGATCCGTAGTAGTAGTTACTGTTGCCAATCCAGTTGTATTATCATACTGGAAGTTAGATAGTGCAAATGTTTGACCATATCCAACACAAGAAAGCGCTAAACCAGCAAGACTAAAACTTCTTCCAATGGCAGTCATTGGAACAATCTTCATAGGTTCTAGTGTGGTTATAGTAGCAATACCTGATACATTATCATAAGTAAAGTTATTTACGGTAAATGTAGACAATCCAGTAGTAACTGTCATGATGCCAGTTACATTGTCATACAAAGCGTTGGTAACGTCTACTGGTGGATAGTAATCACATGTAAATGCAGCACCAACAACTTTAATAAAATCTCCAAGACTTAGATTATGTGCAACACTAGTAGTGACAGTTGTTATTCCTGTAATAGAACTATAACCAATGTTTGATATTTCTCTAGGAGCATAGAACACCTGAGGGTTTGTAATTGCAACTCCAACAACTTGACCATCAACAATTGTCGCAATACCTACTGGAGTAACATTTGATTCAAAAAGACTCTTTGTTTGTATGCCTACATTTACAGTTTGTAAACCAGAACGATATCCAGATCCACTATTGCCAATTGAAACGTTTGTAATTGTTCCTGCTGCCGATACAAATGCAGTACCACCTGCAGCAACTAACGGTTGGAATCCATAACCAGGTTTAGATGCAACACTAACAATAACACCACCTCTTGGGGTTTGGTTAACATTGATATCATTGTGGATTGATGGATCTGTAATTTCTCCATTAAATCCTAGAAGCAATTGACCACCACCTGCTTCCAATTTATAATCACCTTCAATATTAGTAACTACGTTACCAAGACGTTGCGGACCCTGGAAGATATCATCAATCAGGAGAATAGTGTTATCTGCAACAACATTATCAATATCTTGACCCTCATACTTCAAGTAGAATGAAGTGTTAATTCCGTTAAATTGATTGGAGATATCATCATAAACGTAGTTATTATCATATGCATCAGAAAATTGGGTTGTGAATCCTGCACTAAGTGCAGATCTTAAGAAGATTCTTCCACTAAATCTTGAACTGGTTGTGAGACCTGCATAATCAATCTCATTATTGGACAATGCAGTAGATCCAAATCCCACAGGTAAATTGCCCCAAGGACCTTCAATAAAGTGTAGATTGTTCTCAACTACGTTATAGTTGCCAACCTGTTTTACAATTTTTACATTATTATTATGTGCGGCATCGGTGGTTCCCATCCACCCTCTTCTTACTATAAACTTATTGCTGGTATTATCAACACCTGCTACTAGCATGATTTCATCATCAATTTCAAGTAAATCACCACCAAATATAGAACTAATACCAACAACATCAATCACTGTTGTTCCAATTCCAATCGAAGAGGAAGATGCCGTTGTTATTGCTGAACCAACCATTGGAGATTGAATAGTTCCATTGACAGTAATCAACAGTCTATTATTTGTGTCTATAGATCTAAAGATGTGGGTGCTTCCAATACCAACACCAGTTAAACCGACACCAATAGGATTGAATTGAAGTGCATTTGTTGCAGAAATAGCAACTCGTACTTTTTGGTTATCCTGTTTGATAATTGTAATTCTAGATGGGAGAAGAGTTGTTGTTCCAATTCCAGGTCCAAAATCAGTAGCAGATATGCAAATAGAATTTGCAGGATTACCATCGGGAGGAACATATTCAACAACTTCGCCACTAACAAAATAGTGATTTTTCAGGTTCAATGTTCCTTCACCAACAGAAACATTTGTGGCGTCACTTCCATCAAACATAATGCTGAATACATCATTAGTTTGAGTTTTAATTGGGAATCCTCTTTCACTACTATCAAAAAGTTCACTAAAGTCATCAATAGTCAGAACTCGGTTGCCAATAAATTCCTGATATTTTGCAAGGAACGGTAGATTGAATAAAATCTCATTAGATACAAGATTTCCATCAACATCAATAGTTTTTTCTCTACCAATATCAAAGTCTTTAACCGTATTTAAATCTACTAATTGTGTTAAATCAGAAACTGCTAGTAAAGTATTAAGGTTTTGATTTGTAGAGATACCAGCAATATTTGGATCATAAGAATCTACAGTCAATTCACTAAACTTCTTAAATCCTGCAGTGTGGTTAAGATTACTTACTAAAGGATTCCAAACATCATATGAAATTGGTGATCTTACCGCATATGAGAAATACTGATAATAATCATTATCATGAAGTCTCTGGAAAGATTCATTTACCTTTCCTGTTGACTTCAAAAATCCTTTTTTGGTGACACTGTTAGAACTTATGGAATAGTTTGCACTAATTCCCTCTACAGAAGAGATAACTCCTTTATTCTGAGATGATTGACCAACAATCAAATCATCAGTGTTAAATGGTATCTTAGATCTAATTTTTAAGTATTCATTGCGAATATCATATCCCTGAACGATACCAGTATTACCATCTTGTGCAGTGATAATCTCACCTTCTCTAAAACTATCTTTTGCAATAGTAATATCAAATACAGGGAAGAATGGTTCTGGTGTTACTGTTCCAAAAGAATCAAACGGATCATAATTACCAGGAGTCTCTCCTGGTAAGAGATAATCTGATAAGTCATAAGTAATGCTTGGAAGTTCGCCACCATCATTGGAAACAGCGGTCTCTATAGTAAATAATGCATATCCATATTGTGCAGAATTGTATCCTTTACCAATAAGACTATTGTCAATGTTAGTATTCTCTACAATTACCTTATCGCCAACTTTGAATGGTAGTGATGTATCATTTGCGAATGTAACTGCAAATCCAACAGTAACTTTTTTGGTTATGTTGTTAAACTGTATTGTTTCAATTCTAATACCATTGGGATTGTTTACTGGAAGAATCCTTGGAGTTACATTATACAGACCCGTGGTATTTCTGATGATAGTGACATCAGTATCACCGATATCATATGTTAGTTTAACCTCAGTATTCAATCTTCCAGTAAAACCATCAAGAACAACTAACTGTGGAGGAATAAAGTAATTTGTACCAGGATTAATAATTTTGATTACTTCTAATTTAGATAGAGGTTCAATTTTGTAAGTATATGGGAACTGTGAAGACGGACGTAAAGTTTTATCTGATGGATAATCAAATCCAATGTCAGTTAAAACTACATCATCAACTCGTCCAATAGTTCTACTTTCAGGTAAGAAAATTGCGTTTGTTCCAGCAATACTAACAACTTCTTTTACATATGGTAGTCTTCTATATCCTCTACCTATAGAATCGATGCTAACCTCTTCTACTGGACCAACAGCATTAGGAGAATTTGATTTATATGCTAATAATGCTTCATCTTTATTATATCCTTCTCTCTCTGGGGTTTGATTAAGAGTATAATTAAATGCGTTTGTAGTTACACCAGTAATGTTAGCTGTAATGGTATATTTACTTCTAACAATTGATAACTTATTACTATTAACAATATTAAATTTATCTGATAATATTCCAAGTTTAGACTGAGCAGCACCATTATAATTAATTGGAACTAAGTTATAATACAACTCATCAGGCATATTATCATCAATAATCAACTTAAGATTTGCGTCTTCTTGTAAACCAACATCACCAAATGTTGATACGTTAAAATTATCATTTTCAAGTTTGTCTTCTGTAATATAAAATTCTGTTGTTAAATCTGCATCAGTGTATATGCGGAATTGGAATGCTGGTAATGAATTTGCAGATAAAGAAGGATCAGAAAGATCGAATACAATTGTAGAATTTCTAGTACCTAATAACTCTGGATTAACTGAAGAAAGTGTACCAGAAGACTGTGTTTGAATATCAATTATTTGTACTTCATCACTAGATGATATAACATCATAGAAGAAATTGGAGAGTTGAATAGTATTATCATCAAGAACAATCACATAATACATTAAACCGTTAGTCAATCCTTGTGGAGCAGCAGGACCAGACAATACGACCTTTTGTCCATTGACAAACCCATGTTGAGTTATCTTAATAGTATTTTCTTCTACAGATACATCAGCATCAACAAAGTTTTTTGGATTTGCAATCATCCTACGATTAACATCATCGTAAGCAATTACAACCGAAGTTTGAATACCTGATACTGCCTCAAAAGTAATTTGATCATTATCTTGCAGACCATGATCAACCTTTGTTGTTACAGTAGCAATTTTTTTCTGAACATCAGATTTAATAATAGACTTTTGATTAGTCTCAAAACTATTAGTTTCTGCATTACCATAATCAATTAGACTGAATAATGCTAGAGGTGCTGATCCAATACCAATAAATCCACCTGTACTACCTACTCCAACAGGAGCTGTTGAAATACCAATAATGTCTGATGAGTACCTAGCAACGTAGACATCATCACCATCTTCCAATCTATAATCGGTTACTCCTGTTGATACCTTAATACCATTCTTTCCACTTTCTAATCTGTAAGTTATTAAATCATTAGTATCAAGAGAATGATTTGGTATGTAAAGATTATGTGTACCTGGAGTAACTACTTGTGTTTGGCTTGGTGTAGCATTATCAATAAATCTAAGTCCAGATTCGCCTGCACTCTTAACAATAGCAGATCCTTGAGTAGAATAATATGTGCTTCTAACAGATCCTAACTCTATCTGTGCTCCCCAAACGTAAATTGTTGGAGTGGTGAACATTGGTGCTGATTGTGTTCCAAGAGAACCAATTTTTACTCTGTGAGCTCCTGCACTAGTAGTGGGAGAGAAAGAATATCTCTGCCAGTCTTTGGATAAAGTAACTTCCATTTTGTGGAATGTTAAACCATCCTCAAGGATAATATAAGTAAGTTCTCCACCATTTTCACCTCTTAAAAATACTGATACCGTATAGGTGTCGGCAGATAATCCTGTGGAAGCAAACTGAATACCAAATCCGTCAGTTACTGATGCTGTTGATCCAAAGGATACTTTTGCTGCTTCAATTGCACCATTAGGAGACTTGGCAGAGAAGTACTCAACAGATCCTGTTCCAACACCAACAACATAATAATCCCAAGCAGTTTGAAGTGTTGGTGGAATTGGATCTGACCAAATAATTAAGTTTTCTGAAGGTGGAGTAACTGCTTGTCTTGGATCAAAGTGTACTTCTCGATTTAAACGGTATTGTGTTGCAGTTGAAAATCCAGTATTAATTACAAATCTTCTTGGATTTTCTTGTAAAGCAGATCCAGCAATGTGCGTAGAAGATACATTATTGATGCTTCTCCTTATTGTTACTTGAGAATCCTGTGGATTTAATTTGATAAGTTTTACAACTTCATCATTGAGTAAATATAAATCATTTACGTCTGCTGTAGGGAAACTTAAATTACCTATAATAGAGATGTTCGTAACAATACCAGTTTGAGACACGTCACCAATAGTTTGACTCAGAGTTAAAATATTAGTAGATACCCCAATTTGATACTTTCCAGCAAGTTCTGTAGAGAGAATATTTACGTTTTCTACAATAACTACGTTACCTGAGGAGAAACCATGAGATGTACTTCCGAATCCGACAAATCTACCCTCAACACCAAATGGTAAAAATTCAACATCTTTTAAATTTTCTCTACTAAAACCAATACTTTCTACTTCCCTACCTTTGATAGAAGATATCCTAGCAAATGCTCCAGAACCACCTGTACCCTCACTTTCAAAGAAGACACTATCACTGATAGTGTAATTATCTCCAGGATTAACGATAAACAATCCAGTTACTCCACCTGGAGTAGCAGTATCTACTTCAGTAAATCCTTCTGAGAAAGAGTCTGGTTGAATAAATCCAGTATATGAAGTTTTATCATTAAGAAGTCCAAGGTTGCCAGTATATCTTATCCAATCTTCATTATTGATATTGATAAACTCAAGAGTATTTCTTTGGTCAAAGTTCCAGTCAATAATTCTATTTTTAAATGTAGGTCCAACTACATATGGGAATACTGGTCTTAAGAAACTATTAAATGGACCACTAGAATCTGGAATAGAGTTAACAGTGCAAAAATATGCATATATTCCTTTAGGAAAATCTGGAGTTTTACAGAATCTACCATTATGAGAATCTAAATCTCCATCACCAATAAACTTGTAATCTTCAATAAAGATACCAGGAGGAAAATTTGTTGTAGATGGTCTATCTTGAGAAATATCCAACCCCCAACCACTTACTAGTCTTCTTACTAATCCACCTTCTTGACTTGCATAACCATATGGTCCATAAATTGGATTTCCATCATATGCCCATCCTATAATTGGAGAGTGATACTTCAATCCATTACTAGCAAGATCATTATCAATATCATCTCTGTAAATAATATTTCCGTCAGAATCAATAGACGTTGACAGTAACTTTCTTCTTAACTCTCTTCCTGCATATGAGTGTGTGTATTGCAAACCACCATCAACTGTCAATGCTGGAATTAAAATACCATCATCAACCTTGATTTTTTCGGATTGGAATGTTCTTTCTAAATTATTGATTGTAAATGTTTTTATACGTGCATCAAATTTTGCTCCAGATCCAGTAGGAACAACCTCAATGAACGTATTTGTATTATTATAACCAGAACCATTATCAAGAATGATAGTGTCTATAATTTTACCATCTTTAATAACGGGTACTACAAGAGCTCCTGACCCATCACCAAGCACTCTAATTTCTGGGGGAGAATTGTAACCATCTCCACTATTATTGATAATAATATCAAGCAATCCACCAGTGGCAGTGACAATAGGAGTCATCTGTGCATTGACTCCAGATTGTAATCTAAATTCTGGTTGACGATTGTAGTTTAAAATTTCCTCAGATCCATAGTTATTTCCATTAGCACTCAAAGATACTGAGAAAATTTCTCCAGTGAATACTGGTTGTATTTTTGCATCAAAATCTTGAGATGCTGATGTAGTAATGCCAAGAGGAGCTTCTAATTTTACAGAAATTGGTTTGTACTTAATATTATGTTGTCCAGAACCTCCATCAGTAAAATCAACAAATCTATTATTAATATAATTAAAATCTTCTTCTAAACTAGATCCAATGCTGACTAAAACTTTTTCAGATAATCTAAAGTTGTCCTTATCAAGTAATTTTACATAATATTCTTTATCTGAAGATGTACCCGTTGGTAATGTATCATTAGTATCTAAGATAACGACTTCTTTGTTAGAATATCCATGATCTATTGATCCAACAGAATTGTCGTATATGTTAATTTGAGTTGGGGAGATGAAGATTGTCTTATTGGTGTATCCGCTACCACCTTCAGTAACTTCAACTGATCCAACTACATTCTTTTTGTCAAAAGATACTATTCTTTGCAGTCCGTCACCATAAGAAGAAAATCCTACAGTGTTAATACCAATAATAGCATCTTCAAAAGTGTTGTGTAATTTTATAGATACATCGTCAATTTTTTGTATAAAGTAAATTGAATTATTAACCAGACCTTGAATGCCTAGCTGGGCATCAGTTTTGTAAACTACTTTTTCAAAATCTCTGAATTTGTGGAATGTTCCAAATCCAATAGAATTGTCATCTACACTAACATTTTGATATAAACTACCTGCGTTAAATGTTCTTTGATGCGTTATTTTTGTTAACTTACATTTTGCTACCGCACCCGTTCCATTACCACCAGAAATAGTAATTTTAGGTTCTTCAATATAATCAAATCCTTTGTCAATGACATTTATTCTTGCCAAAGATCCCTTAACATTACAAACACCTGCTGCACCTGTTCCAATTCCACTAGTTGATAATGTAGAATCTTCGTTATCCACAATCTCTAAAATTGGTGGACTAATAACATCATAATTACTATCACCAGGAGATGCTACAATAACTGATTCTATTGGTCCATTATATAAAATGTCTGATGATTTGTAAGAACTTACCTCCACACCATTTAAGAACATTCCAATCCCACCTGGAGAAATTGGAATATCTTTTTCATCTAAAGACTTTGGAACTGGTTTTTTGAACTTTCTTATAAGACCTTGAGAACGTAACTGCAATCCTTTATTACGTAAAAGTTCTAATTTGTTATTATTGACTGTTCCAAATACGCTAATAAAGATACCACCCCTAATATTTGCTCTACTGGTTGCAAGTCTAACTGAAGATGCATTGAGTTTGTATATAAAATATTGACCTTCTGCAATATTTAATCCAAAATTATTATTATAACTGTAATAAACAGAATCTCCAGTTATAAATGCATTTGTTCCAATATTAATATCTTTTCCAGCAAATTGTCCACTAAAGGTGACAGAGAGGTCTTCTGCTTGTATTGGAGTATTATAATAATCAGGTATTGATGGTGATACTACGTAAGAACATTCTTCATTGTTTTCATTAGTAATATATGTATTTTGAACATTAGCAGATACGGATGATAAGTATGGATTTGATGTTGAATTTCCTTTTGCAATACCTTTCCTTACACTATACTTTACAGTTGTAGTATTAATCTGCGTAGTTAAGTTGATATCAAATACATTTTTATCAGAAACTGCGATTACAAAAATATCATATTGGGTTCCATCAGATCCAGATACTGTTCCAATATCACCAAGGGTAAAGATATTATCATCAAAAGTTGTTACTCTGTACTGTGCCGCACCATTCAACTTTAATGCTACTTGAACAATCGATTCAATATCATATGATGGTGTATTATTAACGATCCAACTTGTGGTTCTTTTCTCTTTACTATCTGCACCAAGAGAGATGATTTGAATCTCATCTCTGTCTTCATAAAAATATGAATCTTCTTTATTAAAGTTTAAATCACCTAAAACTCCAGTAATTTTTACTCTAATCTGACTTCCAAAATCATCAATTGCATATGCAAAGTCTGGAGTTGTAATATTAGTATTCAATCCTAGAGGAATTGGTGATTCTAGACCAAAGAATTGAGTTGAACTCTTATATTCATATGAAAGCTCATATCTAACTCCATTATCAAAAACAACCAAATTTCCAGATGGTTCAAAACTTAAAGTCGAGTCAACATCGAGAAATGTCTGTCCAGCGCCAACTGGATTTGTGATTTTTGTCTTTGGATGAACGGAAAATTCAAAAGTTTCTATTTCTGGGTTATAATCCAAACTTAATTTGAAATATTCTTTACCATCTCTAAATAAACTCTCAACATCTGTAATTGTTCCAGACGCTTTCCTAATAACATCCGTCTCATCTTGGAAAAGAGTTCTATTTACCAAGTCTTCTGGGTCACCAACTAAAGATTCAATCACCAAATCTCTAGTGATCCTATAATCAGCATCAGATGCTTGGATTACAAAATCTCTAGGTTTAACAACGGATACTCCACTACCCCAAAGCAACTTAAACAGAACATCAAACGAACTATTAGCTCCTTTTGAGTTGTAAAAATCCTTTAATTTAGCAACAACAACTTTTTCGTTAATTTCCGTGTAAAAATCAACATTATCAAATCCTGGAGCATATTGACGTTTGTATTTTTTATATAATTCTGATAAAAACAGCGCATTTAGGTTGAAAACAGTAGTTCCAGCAATATGAAACTTCTTTGGAGTTTGCTCAAATCCAACCGCTCTTGAATCATTATCAAAATATGACGTAATTCCCGAAAATCCTCTTGAACATTCAAGAAATTCATTTTCAGTAGTTCCCTTATAGTAAATTATCTCACCATTAATTTGAATTAATGAATTTATCTTAGGAAATCCTGCAGTGGACTTAACTTGCACGGAATTTGTAGTAAATCCAATAGGTCCACTAGTTTCCGTACTAAAAGTAAGTTCAGATAAATTATTTAATTTTACATAATCATCAATATTATTAATAATATCTAAACATCCACCAGGACTCTCTAGACCCCTGTAATATTCTTCCAAAAAGTTAACAAACTCTGGATAAGAATCTCTTACATACTCAGGAAGTTGATCTGAGACTAAGTTGTAGATATTTACTCTTTCGTTATTCATATTCCTAGAGTCTTATGTATTGTCCGTTAAGGTAACTGGAAGAGGAGATGTATTGTGATCCAGATAGATCGATTCCTGATTCAATTGTGTCAGATACCATCTGTATACTTGAAGATGATGTATCTAATTGAAGGTAAAGATCCTGTAATCCAATAATATCGTTTGATTGTGATAAAGAAGATACTTCTACAACAGAATCTCCAAATTTTGTTTTAGAAGTTGCGACTATTTGAACAGCATTTATCTTTATTTCTCCTTTTTTATAATCAATGGTTCCGATACTGTCACGAACAACAACTGGTTCGCCTGTAGAATCAAGTTTGAATAAGAACACTACACCAGTATCAGTGGTAAGAGGTTCATCTGACATATAAACAGTTCCTGTAACACCAGAAACTGAGAATCCACTAGTCTTTATGTTGTAACCACTGGCATTTTTGATATAAAATCTATTGCCAAAACAAACTTCATATTCCGAAGAATCATTTAAGGTAACTTTAAAGTCTCTCCTTATTGCAACGTTCGTAATGTTTGAAGTGATTGCATTTGAAGAATCATCAATTAACTTCAAGAATTTACTGTATTTAAATCTAGAACCATATCTATTTAACTCATCAGATTTGGCGAAGGATTCGACATTTCTTTGAACTGATTCTTTGACCTTTGAACTGTCCCCAAGGTTCTGATTATAATATACGTTTGCTTGGTACTCAATATACAGATATTTTAGATCAATGAATTCTGGAATAATTCCAGCAACTGCATAATTCCTCAATAATGTTCTGATATTATCTTTTACAATATTTGGCAAGTAAGAACCATTTTTTGGTTTTACTGTGATAAAAACTTTTCCATATTTTGGTGGATCAAGTTCTTCACCACCAAATACAGATACCGAATCTGTTTCTGGATATATTTGTGGAATTAGTGCCTCATAATCTGACGCTGTAACCGCCCTGTTCTGTGACGCATAGACCCTAGGAGCGAGTTTTTTGATGGACTCTATAGATTCTATAGCGGCACCTTGTCCAGACGATTCTAGAGTCGATACGAGGGGTGCTACAACCTTTACTGGACTGCCGTTATTGTCGAAGAATCTTCCAGAAAATCTAAATGAATCAATGCCGTTTGCCTTCTCACCATTTGTGACGACATAATTGACAATAATAAAATTGCCCGTACTCAGTTTACTTCCAAATGACCCATCACCAAATACTAATTCATATCTCTGATCTTCAATCTCATTGATAAAGAATACATCATCAGTTGCTTTGACTGCTGTTAAATTGTTGGCAAATTTGTATACTCTTGTTATATTACTATTCTTACTTTCCCTTACCTCTACCCTAATCAGATTTGTATCTATATTTGGGTTTTGTAAAAGGAATCTTTGGTTTTTATTATTACTATCTACGGTAAATGTGTTTTGAACATAAGCCCCTTCATAAATCTCAACATTGTCAAATGACGCAAGACTTCCAGACACTGGAACTGTTACATCTTGAGGAATGGAGTACACATAACTACGACCACCAAAGCTAACAGCAGAGGTCGCTACAATGCCCCTACGAAGCGATACAGAGACGGGGTTGGTGGCAAAGGATGATAGATCAATATAAAAGGATATACTGGCACTAGACGCTGTTACAGACCTAGGGAGATATCCAAGATTTCTTGCTAAAGAGACTACATTCTCTCTTAAAGTTGCACCATCAAGGAACACCTCATTACTGAGCATGTTAGCATTATAAGAACTAATGTAAGTGTTATATGCTAACGTGTCCAAAAGGACTGTAAAGTTAGATCCTTCAAAATCATAATCAGTAAATTTGCCATCTGCCCGCAGAAAGCTCTTTATTGACTCTTTAATTTCATTAAAATCTAGAGATGCTACATTGACTAGTGACATTTATCGTGACGGTAGTAATACAAATTGTAATTGTTGAGGTTGAACATCAATTCCAATAATAAAATACTTAATCGTCACATCCATTTGCCCTTCATCGTAATTTGGGATCACACTTATGCGATCTAACTCGACTCTAGGTTCATTGTCTCTAATTACAACTTCAATTTCATCTTTCAAACTCTTTGCAGTAAAGAAACTTATGTTCTCAAATAAGAGTCTATTGACAGCACAACCAAAATCGGGGTCAAAAGGTTTCTCACCTTGAATGGTTAGGACTAAATTCTGAACAGACCTCGCTATAGCATACTCATTTTTTAATACGAGCAAGTCTCGCGTCAAAGGATTTTTCTTTAACGTGAGACTTATGTCTTTAAAACCCCTACTTATTCGATCAAGCGGCATGATATTTAAAAAGAGTGCCTTATCACTTATTTATCACACTTTTATCAAGATTAGTCTTCTAGACGCTCAGGATAGTTTTCTTGATTGGGATAAAGACCATCATTTGCCTTTGCGCGGCGGCGACGTGCTGCTACATCAAGGTACTTATCACTATCAACTTCGGTAATTAGTGTCATTCCTTCCTGAATGAATAGTTCTCCTTTATCGACCTTGTGATAATTTCCCATTTTTTGCTCCTGATTTGTTAAATCAGAACTTTTATAGGGGTTACTATCCCTGTTCGGCATTGGATTCATTGTCATTTTCAAGTTTTTCCCTTTCTTTTGCAGTTTTCCAGAAGTATTCGTCTTCGCGACCCATACCAAGTCGGTCAAATCCATTCTCAACACTATATTCTACAGTTGAAACCTTGAAATCTGGCATTTTAGGGTCAACTGGAGTCAAACTATTGTCGTAGATACGGATTCTATTGTTTGGATAGAGTGCATATTGACCATTTACTAGTTCAATTAGGTTGTGAGACTTATGCTCAGCAGGATTTTCGCTTGTTGCATAGTCAATCATATCACAATCTTGGTGATAGTTGTCTATTGTACAGATATAGGTGCCTTTTTGTAATCCATGGTCTCTAGTATATAGTTCAAAGTCCATAGAACCAATGAATTGTTTCTGAATTGATACAACTCCATAGTCCATACAGTTCCAAAACTGCAGATTAGGAAGATTCATATCAGGATCTGGTAAAACAGGATCCGAGAGAAACGCGCTAATAGGTAACTTGTCATACATTGCGGCATATTCTGGAAGATATGTCTCAAAATAAAAAGCACGTCCAGGTATACTTTTGCAAGATACCCAAACGCCTTTAACAAATTCACCATGACCAAATTTATGATCGGTAAGGTATTCTTTACGTACCCATACCTCAACAGCAGGAAGATTACAAATTAATGCTGCCATAGCAATAGTTCTTAACTGTTACTATTTACCCTCTTCCTTGTCCACGATAACGTTTTGTTTTGTTATTGCGAGACGTTGCGGCATATTTGGTATGTTGTCCACTTCCCTGACGAGATTTTTTCGGGGTGGATTCAACGAAAACGGATCCAAGTAGTGATTTTCTAATTTTTGCCATGATTAATCTACGGGTTCTAGTTCTAAGTCAGAGGGGTTAAAGTCAGCACCTTCATAGTATTGCTGAGCAATATCTTGAAGGATGTCTGCTGCTTCTTCAAGGGGGACATCAGAGTAAATCTTTTGTCCCTTACAAATAATATTAACCTTTTGCATAGGTCTCAGATGATACGCATCTTCTCGTGACCAACACGAATACGAGGGTCACACCAGGTCTCGACACCTTCTTCCTTGGCATCCAAACAGAAGGAGACATCTTCTCCGCACATATCTTGAACCGCTCCAGATTCAAAGACTTGCATCTTAGGAGCGAACCAAGGATATTCGAGACGCTCGAAGACACCTTTACGGATCATAACCCATCCAAATCCTGTGTAATCAACAGTGAAGGGTTTGCGACGTTTTGACATGGACTCTACAGTCTCATGGTTCATGACACCACCGTTCTTACGGAAGTCATCCTCTTCAAGCCAGTGAGCAACAGAGGTAGTCATCCCATCTTCGGTGGCATACCAACCAGCTGCGATCTCTCGCTCAGCTTGAGGAACACCGTCTTTGTCTGGACCAGGAACTGCTACGTCACACAGTTGCCAGAACTTCTCAGTATTAAACACAATGTCATTATCAATCCACAGTTGATAATCGTATTGTAACTTACCATCCCAGGGGATCTGTTTAGGACCACGCAGAACATTTGCTCCGAGAACTTTGCAACGTGCAAAGTTAACCATAGAGGAGTAGTCCTGAGAGATCTGGATAGTCATTCCATTTTGCACCAGATCAAAGCACAATTGGACAAAAGACTTAAGGAAGGTATAAGAACAGTTTCTACCAGGAAGGCAGAATACAATTGCTTTACCCTTCATTCTCTCCTTAATCGCCTGATAGTCCCAATCCTCTTTGGGTTTAGTTGGTGCTGCTGCCTTTACCGTAAATCCTTTTGCCATAAGTCTAGATTTTTCTCAGTTCAATTTTAACAGGTTATGTATGTATTGTCAATATGATGCATCCTGTATGTCTGAATTATAGACAATACATTTTACATATTCATATCTTGTTTTATCGAGAGACTCCCATATCTTTGGGAAGTCATCTTCTGATAAAGTAGCATACTCACATTTACCTTCGTTTTTACTATCGTAAATGTGATAGATTTTATAATTCATTTAGTCTAATTCGCTACAGAATTATATATGATTGCAATTAAAATCCCGAGAGGTACGAACAGTACCTTTGGATTACGGATAACCAGACCAACGAAGAGTACTCGCCATATATTCCAGTAAGGTTTTTGTGACATAACTAGTTGTTCAGTTACCCAACTATAGTATAGCACATAATGGATATAATCAACGGTCAGTACGCCAAGTGTCGTGAAGTCTTCAAAAAGAACGATATCAATGAGATTCGTAAAGAAGTTGACTGGCATTTTGAAAATAACTTACATCCACACTGTGTAATTGAGAAGACTTATGAGACAAAATATAAGAAGTCTCCCTTAACTACAGATACTATTATTGATGAGCATGGATTAAAACCTAGTAAGCTTACCCCTCAGGAATATCCGTATAACAAAGAGATCTGGAATACCTTCACTGTTACCATCGCATCTAAGGTTAGAAAATACTTAGAGAAAACGAATCCAAGTCTATTAGAAAAAAAGTGGGAATTTAAAGAACCATGTAGGAATGGTCATCAAGTCTATCCACATGCTGTCTATGCAATCAAATGGGATTCCTCAGAAAGATACCGAATGGATAGAAGTCTTCTGTTTAATGAGTCTCCTCTCCATTGGTCTTCTGGATATAGACTTAAAAATAGTACCGATATCAAATACAAAAATGATAAGTTTATAAACGTTGTTTATTACCTAGACAAAGGTATGAAGTATCTTACAAACTCTCAAAGAGAAGATCTTAATATCTTTGATGGTGGAACAGTCGTAGAGAAGGATAAGAAAATTTTTAAGGATGAAAGTGAAGATAACTCCGCATTTATCTTCACAGATCATCGATGGTCCTTAGCAGGTGAGAATATTACCGCAATCATCTTCTCATTCTCAATCTTCTCCGAGAATCGTTATGCAACCTGGATGTACCCTAGAGTCGCAGATTATGAGAACCGCATGAAGCGCCGTTGTAAAAACTCCGTGGCAGTCTCCGAATATATCATGTCAGAAACTGGTAAGATTTATAAGTGATAGGTGTGGACTATTAATCAATCGTTGTTTAGACGAGAGCGCCCAGACACCCTCCATTATGTATCAACCTATTCGTCCGAAAAATTTTGGGCGAATTTTTTTATATGGAATCGAAATCACTCACTCGATCTGTCACCTCTGTAGGTTAGGGTAGTTACC
>VMHT01202438.1_pt1 | contig 42150 bp, 46 predicted proteins | sample 4693611 | NCBI WGS metagenome assembly VMHT01 (sample SAMN12280063, study PRJNA550983) | marine metagenome | isolation source: seawater sampled from same location over 5 years 0.02-0.2 micron viral filtrate | place: USA: collected off the coast of southern California halfway between the port... ...
TAGCTTCTGCATCTGATGCTGTTGAGTATATTATATAATTAGCCATTTTAGTAATTAGATGAAAGGTCTGTATGTAGTGCTGACTGCTCAGATGTTGTTAGCTCTTTATCAAAAGCCATCATTACACTTGTCTTAAAGACAGCACCATTACCTAAATAGAATCTATCGTTAGTCATAGTTGTGCTTAAAACATCATTTGTAGTGTTTAAAATCTCAGTAGAGTTTTTAGTCATATCAATACCAGTTCTAACTATTCCACTAACTTGCTCGTTTCTGGTGATACCGCATACAGTATACATATCGCCACTATCACTCCATTGTGCTGTGTTACTGTACTCATCAACTCCACCATAACCATCAGTTTTCATAGACATACCTAAAAGTGGTGCGTAGGTGTTGTTTCCAGTTACTAAATATCTGTGGTCTACATTAAAGTGGCTAGTGTATTGGTGACTCTCTTTTAGACCAAACAAAGTCCTTTTTGTATTGCCAAAGTTTTGCTGTCCATTTGCTAATGACATCACTAAAGTAACGCTTGTAGTGTCATTATTTGAGTAAGCATTAGATACAGCTGTATTACCATCAGTAGCCATTTGCATACCATAATATTGAAAAACCCTAAGATCTAATGTATTGTCACTTGCATCGTAATATGGGGCTATCGAATAAGAAGAAACACCAAAGTCAGCACCACCTTTCTGGTCGTATATCTTAGATACTTGTACTTGCCCACTTGCCCAGTTGGTGTAAGTTGAGCTAGTTAGCTCGCTATAAGTAAAATCTTTAGTAGTTGGCGATGAGCTACTACAATAAAGCTCTACTATATTATTACCATTTCCGTACAAATCATATAAAGCCCAAGCGTTAGTAGCATCGTCCATTATAGTAGTTGCTGACGCAATTACACCGTCAACACGTTGTACCGCTGACCTTATAAGGGGTTGTACAGCTGACTGTATTAATGGCATTAAACTTTAACGAAGTTGATTTTAACGCCTGTAGCACCAACACTAGTTGCATCAAATTTAATAAAGCAATTAGGAGGTAATGTTATGGTAGCATTGTAGTCATCTGTTATTGACAGATCAATACCAACAGCTGTTGTAAGTGGCGAGTAGTTTGTGCCGTCAATACTAACCAATACTTTTATTGTGCCACTAGAAGCAATTGTTCCTTGGCTATCTAAAAAATACTGACCACCACCATTGTCTCCAATCTCTACAATTTTGTCTTCTGAATTAATGAGTGTTATCATATGTTCTTCTATATATTATCTTTGTGAATCGTCAAGCAACCATTGCTCAAACTCGTTCAAATATTCTAAAATGTAGGTACCTGTCATCTGGTGGAACCACTGTGGAGGTCCATATACGTTCTCTCCTGTCAGATCCTGCACCTTCTTGTACGCTCCAGTAGCGTCACCTGTACCTACCTCATACATAAATCCTAGTATAGTTTGTGGTAGTGGTGACATCACTTCCGTTGGATCACCAAACCTTAGTGCTGAGATTGGTAACTCAAGTACACCAAGCAACCCTGATTGATTAATTAGTCTATTCCATTGGAACGAACTCATCCTTGCTATATTGATTGGCTCCTTACCTTTAGCTAAGTCTTTTAATACAGTTGCCATGTATGCCATTGCTATACTACCAGCAACAAACGCCATAAAGTGTGCCATCTTATACATCATTACATCATCAGTATTACGATCAGCACTAATACCGTTCTTCATTCTGTAGAATATGTTCTGTGTCATACCTAACATAAATGATTGGTACTGAGTTAGTATACGCATAGCTGAACCCATAGGAGTACCAGCCCTAAAGCCTAATGATGTTAACACTTGTGTACCTATGTCTGGTCTAAACACACCTTGTCGTATATACTTAGTAACAAACCTATCAAACTTCTTTCTAGTCTTAGGTGACAGTGCATCAATATTCATTCTTGTTACACCATCAGGAGTTTGAGTTGTATAAGTTAACTCACTTATTTCTTTCGCAGTAAATCCAAAACGTTCAAGGTTCTGAACAAACACAGACCCTGGCTCATTAATAGCATCACTAATAAATCTAGTTAACACATCAACAAACATCTCTTCCGATGCAGTAGTCAATGCATTCAAACCGTTGATCTTAAAAACTAGTTGGTGTAGTTTGTTTAAGAAACCACCACCAGCAGTCGGACCGAGGTCTGTGATTCTAGATGCAACAGCGTTGTTAAGCACATCAAAGGCTGCACCTAACTTATAGTAATATGTTTGCATACCACGTTTGTTACCTGTAAATCTATTCTTAACACCTTGAGCATATGAACGTAAAAATACATCATGGTACTTTTCAAACGGTATACCTAACACATCTAGTGTACTTATAGCATTTGGTATATCAGTAAGTGATGATGCACCAGATCCAGATAAAAACATAATGTTTGAGAAACGCATAGCTTTGTTAGTAAACGAACCCATTGTTGCATCAACTGGGTTATCCAACAAACCAGTAAGTTTGTCTACAGTCTTAAGGTATAAATACTTCTGACTTGTTTTGGTAGTACCCTTACCACCTATGTCATCTACTAAAGACTTAAGCATAGTACCTGGTTTAGTACCTGCTGTCTCAGCTAGTGATGCTAAAGCTGCACGTCTCTGTATCTGTGAAAGCATCAGATGTCCAATAGATTCGTAACCACTAAATGTAGTAGCTGCTTCACTAGCAAACTCTCTCTTAACTACAATGTTTCTTGAACCAAAGGCTCTGTCTAAATCCATTAACATTATATTGTCAGCATCAGCTCTGTTTGGATCAAGAGACTCATACCACATTTCCATAAACTCATCAAATGTCCAAGGTTGTTCTTGCTTACCTTCCTTAATCAACACGCCACTCATGCGTTTCATAGTAGCTTGTTTATCTATAAACCTATTCATGTATTCATAGAACCTATCAAAGCCCATAGTGTAAATAATATCAGGATCCCATCTCTGAGACAAACCACCAAAGTCATCTAGTATATCTAACCTAAGACCAGCCCTGTTCATATCAAACAGAACCTTCATCTCAGTTGCTTGTATTATATTAAACAGTTCTTCTAGCCCTTCAATACCTTTCCAGTTTTCAGGTATTTCTCTATTAAGTAAACCTTCATGTAGTTGTTGGAAGAACACTCTACTTTGTTCTTTCCTTCTCTTACCAAACATCTTCCAAGAATCCTTAGACCCTACATTCTTAAATGTTTTAAAGAATGCTAGTCCTTGTTCTGGTAAGAATAAATCAATAAGGTTATGTTTAAGTAACACATCCATTAATGGTACAATAGCTTGTTGTCCATCAGCTATCATGTTGTGTTCAATACCTGCTAATCCTGTACGAACAGATCTATCTCTTCCATCTAAGAGACTACGAAGCCATGATAACTTTTGTTTGTCATTCTTCATTCCCTCTAGTTCAAGAAGTATCTTTCTTTTCTTAGAAGCGTTACGAAGTACATCAATAAGTCTACCTTGGTAGTAACTAGCAAGCACAGCACTCTTAGCTTCACCATTATAAATTCTACGTCTAATGTCTGGGTTAGGTAAGCTACCTGTTGCCCCCACAGTCTCGTCTCTATAATAATCTTTGATTGTATTATACAACTCTTTTAACTCAGACTCAGCTAACACATGGACTGTGTTCCCTGTCTCCTCATCAAAAGTATAAAGGATTTCCTTAATAGTAGCCTTGTACTCACCATAAGATATTAACTCTGTAGCATCTGGATCCACATCCAAGTTACTTGAGTCTCGTCTTGTTAGCATAGCTAGTATAAGATTATCTAGTCTATCCCCTTCTATCTGCTCTGGTGGTAATAACTGAGCAAGGTCATCCTTTAGTCCTTGTACTCTAGCTTTTAAAATCTCTTGCTTAGCTGCGTCAACCGACATCTGATTGTCACGAATGTATGTACTGATAACATCATCACCAGTAGGACCAGCATAATCTTGCTGAGTAAGTCTCGCCACATTTGCTTTGTGTCTAGCAATAGTGTTTCCAACTGTTGGGTTGTTACCTAGTCTTACTTTAGATTCGTTAATAACATTTGCTATCTCTGAAGCTAACTGTCCTGGGTTTTTAGTTGTCAATAACTTTTCTGCTAGTATCTCAGTGTTAATATACTTTTGTCGTGGACCTTTTGCATATTTCTTTGTTACATCAGCTATTACTTTAGCTATAGATAATCTTAGCTTATCATACAATTTAATGTTAGACTTCTTTAACTCAGCCCAAAACTCTGGAGTTGTTATTGCCCACTCCATTAATGCAGATGCTCTCTCTTGTGTAGTCTCAACACCAGCAAAATAACCACCTCTGGATGCAGTCATATCATCTAGTTGTTTTTCTAACAAAGGATGATTTTCAATTATTTTATTTAGATCAGCATAACCTACTGGATCTATACGCTGTATAGCGTGCACAACTTCATGAAACACAACAGAGAATGGTGATATCTTTTCTCCAACTAAGAACTCCATTCTATTTAAGTGTACAGTCTGCGGATCTCCGTTAGGATCAAAGTAGCCATATGCTACACTACCTGTAGTTGTTTGTTTAAAAGTAAACTGAGTGCCAAAGATACTTTCAACAACTTGTGATGCTACAGCAATCTCATACGCATACGCTTTCTTGTACTGCTTTGCAAACCTTTTAATAAACTTATTTGCTTGTTGCCTAGTTAAAACATTTAACTCTACAAGTTTATCTACGCTAGTTGTGTTATGCTTACGCATAAGGTCTGACATAACTGAAGCATATTCATCAGACTTTAACTGTGCTTCTAAACTATGTGTAGGTATAATCTCTTCTACATCCTCTTCATTCTTCTGTACAAAATGTCCGTCTGTGTCACCTATAGTTTCTTTTGCTATCTTAAGTTCTTTATCTGTTAGACCTTTAAAGTTGCCACGACGAATAGCAGTAAGAACATTCATATACATATCTTGATAGTTCTTAGATTGCTGAGGTATAGGTAAATTCTCAAGCTGTTTATCTTTCTCTTTATCCAACACCACTTGTCTAGTTAGTGCCGTGTTTAAAGATGTCTGCAATCCTTGCTCCATGTGAGACTTAAGCATATCCTTAAGTAAACTAGTTTGGTCTGGTGACATGTCTTTGAATCTAATAATACCATCTGTATCAATAGCTTCTTGAACAAAGTCAGACAATGCATCAGCTTTCTTAACAGCCGTTTGAAACTGAGGGCTGTGAGTATACGCAATAGAAGCAGCCTTACCAAACTCTCCTGTCTCAAAGAATGAGTATATTTCTTTAAAAGTCTGTCCTTTCTTAAGGTTTGCATCGGCAGCTTTGTAGTGCATAAAACCTGAAAGTGTACCAAAGGTAAGCTGCCCTATAGCAACGTTCATACCGATACCATATATAGAAGTCAACGGATCTGTTTCATAACCTAAATCTCTAGCAGCGTGATCATAAAAACCCTGTGCAATAGGAGCTTCTGCAACAGCGTACTTAAGAAAATCTTTCTGACCATATAATACAGATTTAAATCTCTGACCCATATTGATTGCTGCTTGTGTGTCATTGATCCTATCTATTCTATCAGCAACCTTCTTTGTTTTCCTAGCTACCTTTGCAGCTAAACCAAAAGGTATAAAGTTAAATACATCACCAGTCTCTGCTGGTAATCCAGCAACAAAGTTTGATATTGTGTACTCATCATTAATACGAGAGTTAACCAAATCATTATGAACTCTTCGCTGATAACGCATGTCATACTCTAAGGCATACTCACCAGGTATTGGGTCAAGAAAAAAACCATATTGGTTAGCATACTCTTGAGCCATAAGGTCATCAGCTTTCTCCAACCCTTCAGCTATAGATGCTTGTCTTGCTTGGTACAAATCATATTGAAACCTAACAGGGTTTCGTACTTGATTCCAAGCAGCCTTAAGAGCTTGACCTCCACTTTCAATTCTACCTGTAGGTGTATCAACTAGGTCACCTATGTTACTAACACCAGTAACTGTACCTAATGCTTCATCTGGAACTATTGTTAAATCCATTGTTAGTAATCTTGACCTTCATCTAGACGTTGCTGTCTCACGCTGTCAATCCCAGATTCAGACAGGGTTAAAGCATCTGGTTCTGTGTCAGCTGGTGCAGATATTGTTAGACCTTCTTCTCTTATTACAGCTCTTTGCTCATCTTCTGTAATAATTAATTGGATCTTTCTTTCACCTACATAGTAATAAATTGGTTCGTAGTACCCTGTAGCTGGATTAAATATATGAGGAGCTGTTCCAGCTTTACCTCCGTGTGTTGATATCTTATCAAACCTAAACGCTGGTTTAGGTTCACCAGTAGTTGCTAGTGGTATTGTAGCAGATGATACCCAATCATATAACTTATCAGGATTATCAAAATACTTATCTAACTTTTTAAAGAAATTATTTACCTCTTTCTTTAAGCTAGTGCTGTAAGCAGCGTTCGATGCCACACCCTCAGCTATCTTTTGTATACTAGGTGTCATAGCATCTCTTAAATTTAACTGTTCATTCTCAGCCATCACAGTCCAATTAACTTCCATTAATCTATTAGCAATAGCGTCAGCTGTATCTTTGTATGCTGTGCTTAAGAATGTATTAGCATAGTGATTCTGGGCAGCCTGGTAAGGTCTAGTACCAAACAAATAGTCACGAAGAAATGGGTGAGCAGCATCCAACTCAGTTTCAACTGCCATGTTATATATATTAGGTGGTATGTAAACATGTGTATCAAAGTCAGGTGCTTTTCTTGTAGCACCCATCACACTAAACAACTGTAAGTTAGCTGTATTAGCAACCGACTTTCTTATGTGTTTATCAATCTTATCAAACTTAAAGTTGTGAGCCTTCTCATCTTTATCTTTCTTTTCTAGTTTCTTTTGATACTCTTCTTTTAATTTAGTATCAGCTAGATCAAACCATGACGAAGCAATCAAACCACGTCTTAGTTCTCTATAGTATGAATGTAAATCATTTCTTCCTTGGGCATCATAGTATGTTGCTAACTCCGCAAGGTGTGGTAGTGTATCTAAATTATCTGCTCTAGTTTTATAACCGTCTGGTAAACTCCCATAGTTTGCTGCATTCTCAAACACTCTGATGTAGTTGTTTACAAAGTTTGATACAGTCTGTTTATTCATGTCTGGTGCCATACCTACAGCCATATACAACTGACCTAGCATCTTGTCTTCTTTAGATGGATTTTCTTGGTTTATTAAATCAAACCCACGCTTTAACAGAACATCAGGGTTTGTTGTGTTTAACTCCTGAACATCGTTTATATGCAGAGCTACACTAGTGCGGTCTGCAAAGTTTACCTCTATGTTAGAAGGTATAAAAAAATCTCTTTCATCATAACCAAACTCATCAACAAAAAGTCTTTTCATCTCTTCGTTTTGAAGTCTAGGATTATTTGCTAGGTGGGGAACCAAAGCTTTTAACACTCGTACATCTTTATTCTCTAACCCACTGTGTATGTAGTTAGCTAATCCATTTCTGTAGTTTGTGTACTTGGTTGCAGTCTCACCATACAAAGCAAGACCTTCTGGTAGTACGTTACTTACTCTATAGTTAGGATCTTTAAGCTTCTTAACTTCATTAATAGCCTCCATTTGAATTGGAGAGTACGCATACTCAAACTCATTGGCATCTGGATCAGGTATGAATCTAGTCAAGAACGCTTGCATCTCTACCATATTCTGCTCTTGGCTTGCATTAAGAATTTTATCACCATTAGGTTTTTCCTTATATTTATTAAACAACTCAACACTACCTAAACGTGTTAACTCAAATGTAGGGTCTGGCACAGGGTCAGTCGGTGACAATGACATTATGTTCTTACCATACTCTATTATACTGTTTAAATTACGAAGCTCTCTTTCTTGAGTAATGTCAAAGATTTCATCAAACCCTGCTTCTATTTGTTCCTTGGCATAACTAGCAATCTCTTTGTTGTTCTCAGATATATAATTATGTGCTGCATTGTATGTACCAAACTCTTCAACAATAGCGTTTACTTCATTTGCATCAAAAGCTGTATCAATCCTGTGTTTAAATAGCTTTATAGCTAATGCCTGTGCTTGTGTGTTAACAGTTCTAACATTGTTTTCGTTTAACTGTCTTGAGTATCTTGATTCAGCAAACGACTCAATAGAACCTAGTGCTGTATAAAAATCTTGTTGTGGTATTTCTGTAGTTGCGTATCTATTTATAGTTTTATCAACAGTTGTAGCAGCGTATATTTCATCATTTGATACTCTGTCAAGCAGTATCCTGTTATCTGTCGAATTACTGATTCTAACTGATGCTTTAATCCAGTCAGTATCTAAATTATTTCTTTGTTTAACTGCTAGAGTTGGATCGTGTAAGTCATCTGTTCGAAACTCTGCAGACCGAACAGACTGCCACTGTTCTCTTAGTGATGGACCTTCAACACCATCTTCACCGACTACTGGATCTTCAAACGTTCCACTCTTAATAGAACGCATAACCTCTGCTTCAAGAATCAATTGTCTATTAGTAGCTTCAGTAATCCTTGTATCAATTCGTAGTTGATCTGCTGCTTTCTGACGAGCTGCAATTTCTTCTTCAGCTTGCTTTCTTAGTTTAGCTGCTTCTTTAGCAGCAGCTTCTAACCTTTTTTCTTTCTGTATGTTTGACTGGTATATGTTAGAACCAACCTGAGCAACCTGTCCTAGTGCACTAGCTGCTGCCTCTAGTCCGATATTACGAGTATCTTTTCTAATACCAAATGATTCTGCTTGCAGTTGGTTCTGTCCTGATATGCTTGATGTCTGTACTCTGATTGCCATATTAAGGTGTAAAACTAAAAGGTGATGGTGTCGGTGTTACTGGTTTCATAGTACCAAGATTAAAATTAGTTCCTAAGAAATTAAAATTAGGTGTAGTTGTTGCTGGTACACTAGGTGTTGTCGGTGCACCTAAGTTACTTAGTGTCATGAATGATCCAGCTGCTGATGCAAACGAACCTAACATATTCATCTTACCAGCGTACTCAACTTGTTGTGCTTGTACCCTAAGTTGATTTGCTTGTGCTGCTCCACTATGTCTAACCTGTGCTTGCTCTGCTTCAGAATATACATCTATTGCATACATCTGTCTGCTTAGTTCATCACCTTGCATACTAGCTTCTAAGTATTTATCAGACTCCTCTAAGTATATTGCGTCTAGTTTATCCTGATAAACTTTCTCTTCAGCGTCCAGTATTGCAGAGAAAGTACCACCATAGCCATAACTGTTCTTAGTTTTAGCTAAGCTTTGTTCGATCTCACCAAGTCCAGTATCAATACCTTTTGCTGCCTTGTTGACAGCAACTTGAAGATTATAATCAATAACTGATTTATCAAATGCAAGTTTCTGTTTCTCTCCTTGGTACTTACCTGCTATTGTAACAGCATTGTAATCAGCCATGTTAATAACACCATCAGCGTTCTGCTCCAACCCTTGTGCTTGGCTCTTAGCACCCAAGTACCCCACAATACCTTGTGCGGCTTGGAATCCTGCTACGACATATGGTATTATTGCTTGCATTATCCTGTTAAATCTGTCTTGGTTACAATAGCTGTTAGCGTCATACTTGCAGGCTCATCTTGCTTTATCTCTGGTATTCTGTCAACTCCAAACGTAGAACCTACGACTGGTCTTTCTTTATCAAACCCTGTGTAGTTTGCAGACGGCAGTGTTATTGTTTCAAATGCACCACCTATACCTAATTTAAATTTGCTTGTTTTAATAACATGTAACCTAGTAGATATAACTCTTATTTCATCTGCACCAAACGCAGGTTTACTTGCACCATCCCATGTAGGGTACATTGGTTGTACTGTACCTGTGTATTTTCTACCGATTAAAAAAGTTACAGCACCAGTTGTTGGACCAGACCAACTTGCTATAGTTATTGTACCATTACCTGATGGCTTACTTAGTGAATGCTCTCCGTAGTAAACTCCATTAGCTACAACAGACAATGACTGTCCATTGCTGTAATTGTTTGTTGAACCTAATGTAATAGTTAACGTACCGTTTGATATAGTACTAGATATATCTGTAACTGTATGTGTAAATGATCCGTCAAGGTATTCTGTTGGTTCTGCTGCTGAACCCTTAAGTGAGTACAATGTTTCAAATTGCAACGCTGTATTCTCTCTAGTTGCGATAACAACCTTGTCGTTACCAGATGCGTACCCTTCTCTTACACAAGTTATATCTTCTACAACAGTACCGTGATCTACCTTAGACCAAGCATAATACTCTTCCTGTCTCTGGTAACTTAGTATGTATAGTAAACCACCTTGAGTTAACACCCAGATTCTAGGTTGTGGATTCTCTTGAACAGTAATACGTTTAATCTGATCCTCAATAAATATTGGGTATATAAACTTAGATAGGTCGTTAGCGTTTGATGATTGTATCTGTCCATCATACTTATACTCCATAAGTTTTGTGTCTGATTCATCAGGAAAGAATATAGATGTACCAATCATATGAGCTTCACCCTTACAGTTAACCTCATCAACTAACTCAATACGAATTGTCTTAGGACTAATAGAGAACTCATACTGATTAGGTATAACTCTAAAGATACCACGGCTAGTTCCAATAACTAACTCTTTAGCTGCTAACATCCAACGAATAGATGAGTTAACATTACTCAGTGCGTATGATATACCGTTAGTATCTAACACTTGTTTGTCACCTTCTGTTGGTGCAAAATCTGTTTCGTCATCTACCTTACTAAGGAATACAAAGTTAGGATTGGTTGGTGTGCCACCATATATCCTACGTCTTTCAAACTTAGCTACTTCTTTTGGGTAGTTATTGCTATACCAAGCTCCTTCACTAAATGATGTAGCAACACCAGCATTCTGAAACTCACCAGTTGTTGCGTTCCTTGGTACTTGTGTTCTTATCAACGCTTCTACGTTATTACCAAAACCACTCACCACTTTACAATAGCACACACCATCTGGGTAATCTAATTTATAATACCTACCTACACCAGATTCTAAGAAGAATGTACTAGCGTTTGTCCCTGTAGCTGTAATTAATATGTTGTTTGCTATCTCAGTCACAGCTACATTAGCTCCTGTTGAGATAAGATTACCTGTGCCTGCTCCTGAGTCATAAGACTCAACAACAGCTGCACCAGTATCTATCTCATGCACAAGCATTGCAACACCTAAAGACAGATCACCAACAGAAGAGTTTGCATCTGTACCAGTCGGATTGTGAAATACACCACCAGTCCAAGTAAAAGTTCGCTGACCACCTGTAGCTACATCAGCAGTAGAGTTGCTGTTAGTATCTCTAACCTGAACAGTCCCATTACCATATGATTTATAAACATTACCATACTGATAGAAATCTTGACCAGTAAACACGGTAGTGCCGTATATGAAATTTACAGGGTGTGTCTCTGTTCCTAAAAATCTTTTTACTTTTACCCAACGTGTCGTTGTTCTAGTCGCACCAGCTACATCGAATTCAACTGCTCTGTCTGGGTCTACTCTTATATATGAACCATGTTGAGAACCATTAAAAACAGTAGTATCTGATCTTAAATGTATATCACCATTAGGCACACCATCTTTTATATATCTAGCATCATTACCTGTGTTGTCAATTAACTGCAACAGTGCACTTGGATCTTTAATATCTGTAACAAAATCAAAAGCATCTACATACACAACATCATTTGTTGGTGGTTGTACCTCACTAGCGTATAAGCCTGTAGCAGATGCTATAACTTTACCAGCTACTGTAACACCACCAATATCATACTCAACATACCAGTCTTGCGAAAACTGATTTGCAGTACCACCATCCCAATCTGATTTGATAACAGTGAACGCACCTTGCTTTTCTAGTCTAACAATCTCTTGTCCCTTGGTAGCTGTTAACTGTATGTCAGATGTATCTTTTTCTAAGAAAGGTTCTATGTATGTATCTATCTCTGCTAGTGTCCAGTCATCATCACCAGCCAAAGGTAGTTGTGCTCGTAGTTGATTACTACCGCTATCTCTTAGATTATCACCACCACTATCTCTTAAATTAAAAAATTCAAAAGTAATATTAGCTGTTAGCTTTCTTGGTCGGTGTTGTTCGTGTGCTATGTACAACACATCAGTCTCAGAACTAAACCGTAAGTCAGCTAGTTGATTGGTTGTGTACGGTGTAGTGACTGTATCTTTTAGTACATTAGTCTCTGCATCATATATCTTCAAAAACAAATTACCAAACACAGCACGATAGTTCTTAGCTGTTGCTAATGTAATTGTTGTTTGTCTAACATAGTTCTCAGATGCATACGCACTGTCAATTGTAGTAGTTTCAAACCCTTGCCTGTACTCTGCTGGTCCTTGTAGTGAAGGAAAGAAGTTCTCTAGCTTACGACAAGAGTTAGCAGTCCTTGGTAGATCAGTGCGACCTACAAGATTGTCGGTGATTAAACCACCAGAAAAATTAGTTGCTACATTAGTATACCGAGCCATAAGTGTTATGAGTCCCTATGATTCTAGAGTTGCCGTCGTGAATAAATGATTGTGCACTGCCTTGTCTTCCTTCAAGAGTTCTAGCTCTTCGTAATGCTTTTACATACTGAACATGAAGTATCTCATGTCTGTTCTCAGAACCAGACAACTCAATAGCAATTGCTTGTGCTATATGTAAAACCATTAACCTATTTAAAAATGCAGGAAGTCCTGTAGCATTTGTAGACAAGTCAGGTACGAAAGTGTAGTACATACATATCTCTTTTAAGTTTGTATGTAACTGATTATCATAGAATGTATAGTCAGTTACTACTGCTGTGTTGTCTTTATTAGTTAAGTATGTAAGTAAATTATAATCACTCGGCAACGTATAGTAGTACTCATACTGCGTGTCTGTTGCTGGTGTTGAATTGACTGCGGTTAACGAAGCCTTCTTTGTGTTATAGTTAAATATGTTTTCTGAAAATATTTCAAGTACTGCATCCAAATACGCTTGGTGTACAATCTGATATGTAGCACTAGTTGTATCAGTAGTGTCCAAATGATAACTCCCTACCTTCCGTAAGGCAGAGTTCATGATATTTAGTTTTGTTGGTGTTGTACTCATTTTAAAAGGGAGTACCCCCTAGCATTTAGCTAGGAGGTACAACGTTAAGATTATTACTCTACGCAACGAATCTCACCTGTAATCTCACCCCACATACGAGATGCGTCTGCACACAACTTGTAGTATAAGTATGGAATGTTCTTACGAGATGGGTCACGCCACATGTCGCCTTTAAGTCCTTCACCGACTGACATCTTGAGTGACTTGCTACCTGCAACCAAGCAACGACGCTCATCTTGGAATGAAGTTCCACCAGTTAATGGTAGACGTTCAACAACGATGAAGTTGAAGCCCATGAATGATGTAACGTTACCGCTCTCTAAGCTCTTGCGAACTGCGAAGTCAGAACTTACAACTTCAGTAATACCTAATAGATCGTCGATCTGTTTAGATGTAACGAAGCAGTTAAGTGTTTCTTCTTGGTCGATTGCGTTAAGTTTCAACATTGCGATACGAGCTGCACGAAGCTTAGCAAGTGTAAGACCTGAAGCAGCAGCTGATCCTGAAGAAACATAGTTACCACCAATACAGAAACCTTCTGTGTCAGGAGTAGATGATTCTTTAGCATCAACAACGAACTTACCTGAACTAGTGATTAAGTTACCACCACCAACAGCTTGTCCTGCACCAGTAGTCAATGTACCAACAGTGATGCTAGAGTCACCTACAGGAACGATACCAGCAGGAGATTCAGAACCACCTGTAGTCACAGCAGCGTTACCACCACCAACGAACTTAATCTCAGTAGTTCCATTCTTACCTGTGAAGGCAGAACCATAGATTTTGTCGATGATGATATCATCAATCTTACGATTACCAGATGCAAGTAATGCTTGTGTATAAGCATTCATTGGATCAGTAGCTACACGTTTGAGATCTTTCTCATCAATGTATTTACCTAACTCGTAATCTTTAAGACCGATGCGACGTCTGTCGTGATCAATATCAGATGTTGGATTGTGGGCGTAACGCTCGTTTGCGTCTTGCATAGCCTCAGCAATACCGATGCGATCAAAATATTGATACTCGGTGTTTTGAGACTCCGTTTCGAAATACGATTGCAACTTTGATTCCGTTTGTTGGAAAGCTTGTTCAAAGCCTTCTCGGAAAGCGGCAACGTATGCTTTTTCAATGAAGTTATCCGCTGTACTTGGAGCACCTGTTAGGTTAATTCCAGCATGAGCGTTAGTGCTTCCTTCATATGAGTACCCTTGGGCACCTACGTTTGATAATGCCATAATATTTTATTAGTTTATATAATTAGAATTTGAATGAATAGTTTTGCGTTGAGCTACCCTTTCGGACTCTTCTAGTTATAACGTCAACCAACGGCTTTCCAAAGCTGTTACTGGACCAAAAAATAGGCTACCCAGTGTCTCCTAGATAGCCTATAATGAACTATATGTCAAGCAATATTAAGTCTTCTGCGGATACAATTGACTATAAAGCTGTGCTCTTTTCTGCAGAACCTGCTCACGCTTCTGTCTATCACCTACTTTTAACTGTGATGGATTACTTAGAATCAAGTCATTGTAGTCCATATCAATTGCTTGTAGTTGTGATTGTATACCCTGTACAGTATTATTAAATGAACCAGGAATATTAGAACCACCTGCTGGTAATGTATCACCCATCATACTACCTAACTTGTTAAACAACTTAAGTACACCTGGGTGGTTTGCTAACCTAGCGTCTTGCATCAACTCATTTAACTCTGGTATCTCTTGTGAGACAGCACTAAATGATTCTCTACTATTCTGGATATTCTTTTCAAAGTTATCACCCCAATCAGCCTCAAGCGATACTCTATAATTATTAAGTTGCTCTTTACTGTCTTGGTCTGTTAACTGTGAACCTTCAACACTCATCTGTGCCCATCGTGCATACAGCTGATCGAACTGTCTTTGTGTCAGCCCCATCTCTCCAGCAAAGTCTACTAACTCTTGTACAGTCTCGTCAGCAAACTCAGGTACTTGTGTCCCCTCAGGAAATTCAACAGGTAGCTTTACTTCTTCAGGGATTGCATACTCATCATTCTCTGGTCGTAACTTACCATAGAAGTCATTCCAGTTTTCATCTGTCCACTCTTCTGTTGGAGCTTCTAATCGTTTACGACCAATCGTCTTTTGTGCATTTATAAATTGATCGGCTAATGAACTGAAATCTTTTGTCTGCAGTAACGCAGGGTTAGCCTTCATTTCATCAGGTAGCGTACTAAGAAATTGTCTATACGCTTCTTCTTGGTCACCTTGTTGTTGAGGTGGTTGTTCTTCTCTAGCCTCTGGCGTTGGTGGTGCTTCTGATTGTGGCTCTGCCACTATACCAGCACCCAAGCCATTAACTTCTTCTTGTGCTTCTTCACTCATTACTATTTTCTAATTCTAATTTGTTTATTAATTTCTGAGGATCATCCTCAGCTATTAAAGTCAAAAATGTCATGGCGAGTCTACGTCTACCTTCAGCTTCCCTAAGCCGTCTATCATCCTCATGAAAGACAGGTTTGGTAACGTGGCATTCACGAAGAAATACTTTGAAGAATCGTTTACCTTCTTCAGTTTCTAATATAGAGAGTAAGTCATCTCGCAACTTAACCCTCTCCTTAAGTTGGTCAAGGTTTCTGAGTTTCATTAAATGTTAAGTAACTGACCTACACCTTCTGGATCTGTAGCTCTTGCTTGTGCTATGTCTTTCATAGCACCAGATATCTGAGGTGCGGCTTGAGCCATCTGCATTTGCTGTTCTTGTTCAGCTTGGGCATTAGCTTCTTCGTCTAAAGTTTGTTGTGATTTAATTACAGTAGGTGATATATTTCTATACTTAGCGTAATCCTCAAACAACTCACGCTCATCAATTGCCTGCATAATCTCAGGCTTAACTTGAGCAAGCGGTGTGATGTCTCTAAGGAATGCACTTATGTCTGTAAGTCTTGATGCAAACTGTGATTGCGATGCAGGACTTGTGTATGAAATTTCTAGCTCAGCATTATCTAAAGAAGCTGGTGCTTCTGGTAGTTGATTGTTTCTTAATAACATTTCATATGTTATCTCGATTGCTGGTCCGATATACTCAGTCTCCATTCTATTTAATAGTGGTGCTAACTGATTTAACATCTGCCCTCTTGTGTCTTGAATCTCTAACACAGACTGACGCTCTTTCTTTTCTTGTCTAATAATCTGATCAACAAAGAATGAACGATTGATTGTCTCTCTGTGCATACGAATCATGTCCATCATAAACTGAGGTTGGTTACCTGCCATGATAGGAGCAGGAGGATTACTACCTGGCTCGTGGAACATAACTTGTCTAGATCCATACTTCATAGGAAGCATGATGCTATCTTCTTCTGCTGTAAGTGTAGGGAAGTTAAGATACTCTGATGAGATCAATACTTCTTTCACTAACTTATTTAAAACTCTAATTTGTGATAAGCATGTAAATGCTGGACCACGTCCATATACTTCGTCAGCTAACTTAGACCAACGAGGTATTAGGAAAGGAAAGTAACTTATACCATCTTCTTGGATGGGTTCTTTTAATTGTGGAGACCAATAGGTAACTGTATACGGACGCTCTGATCCAATACGCCCACCCTTCTTGGCGTGCTTGTCTGTGCTAGGACACACAGTATAAACCAATTCATATTTATTATGTACTGATTTCTTTGCGTTAAATCCCTGCATGTTCTCAATGTCTGGGAACATTTGCATTAACTGTCTAGCAGTTTTGTAGCAACGATAATACGCTGTGTCTACTTTGCCGTGCATGTCAGTATCAAAGAACACATCTGCTAAAGGTCTAGCTCTAAAGTTTACTACACCATCCATATAAGATATCTGAACTGGTGATGTACCGTACGCTCCGATATCTAAGAAACATTCATGCGATGCAGAATAGAATTGTGATTCTGGTAATGCGAACTCATGTAGTATTCTATCAGATACATTCTGTAGATAACCAAGCTCTTCTGGTTGTAAGTCCTTTGTCTGTCTGTCCTTCACACGAAGATACATCCAACGATCAGACTTAGGTATTAAGTTGGACGCAAGTCCATTAGCAAACATCTGATTACACCACACAGCTGTGTCGTCGTAAATCTCACGAGAGTCATCCTTTTTATTTGGAGAGTGACCGTGATCAAACTCATTGGAGTTAGGACGCACAAACTTCTGTGAGTCCATAAGCATGGTATCAAGATTAGATCTTAATATCTTTAACTCTTCGTATCGTTGCTTAAAATGCATTACTTAATTTTAGATCCGTAACCCATAGATTTAGCTTTGACTTTAGTCCTAGCCCTAACTGCCTGAGACATCCCTGTTATCTTTGCAGGTGAAACTGTCGCACTAGCCTGTGATGCTTGCTTCACTGCCTGCTTCGGAGCTGGTGCTGGAGGCGGAGGAGGTGGAGGAGGAGGTGGTGGTGGCGGTGGAGGAGGTGGCGGTTTTGGTGCTCTCATATAGTTTATCCCATTTGTAAAATTTATATATCTCTGGTTTATCTTTAGATATATGTCGATATCGTGAAAATGCAACTCTGTCAAGTTTATATGGGGCTAAATCCATTAATAGCCTAATAGCACTGCGATCCCTAGATGCAGCGTAATTCACTAACCAGTACTTGCCTTGCTCATCTTCTTTGACCTCTCCTAGTAATAAATAGTTAGGACCACTAAAGATATAGCGTTCGTCTGGTGCTCTGTAGTTTAGGTGCTCGTCTAATAGATCTACGAACTTCCATCCCTTGGAATGGTATCGTACTACTGCTTCATCTACTAGTGACAACTCACCAGCTAACGGATGTAACGTCATATGTGTTTCTTCTTTTGTTTTCTTTTTCTAACTTAGGTGTTCGTAATCCTACTGCCATAGTACGGAAAGCATCTGCTCCGTGTGAATTAGAATCATGAACAGGTGTTTTTCTAAATACTTGTTTGGTAGAATCCCAGTCCTTGTGGTATCCTTTAAGTGCTTCTATCCCTCTAGCACACCCTGACTTACTGAACCAACACCTCGGTAGTAGTGCTCTCACTGCGTCGATACCATCAATGATTGGTAGTTTTTTAACTGTTGTAAATTTTAGCCCCATACTCCGTGCGATCTCTAACCGACTCTTACCTGTACCCAACTCTCTTACTTTAATATCATGTGGGGCATAATGTTTACCATACATAGTATCAGTCACGACTGCGTACCTATTCAACTCTCTAGCATAGTGAGGTAGACCCTCCCCACTATTCTCATAATAGTGGACAAGGCGTATCTCATTATTATACAGTTGGAAGAACCATATAGTTGTGGCGTCATCCATACCAAGATCCCACGCTGTGTGCACTGGGAGTAATGGCTCAGGCGAGATAGTGTCTAGCATTCTCTTTTGTTTATATGCCTGTGATATGTATGAACCATAGTAGCTTCCTTCTACTGGTGTCTTAAACGAACACATGTATTCAGACTGGAAGCGTGCCTCATTGTTCAGTTCATCTCTAGCTTTGCGAAGATCGTCAGGTGATATAGCTTTTGTATCCTTGACTGACAGGTGGCTACTATACCACATCCCATCAGACTGAGCTTTTAATAATATCTTATAGAAGTGATTCTCACCACGAGGCGTACCATTAAACAATGCCCACCCTCCGTTCTCTGCTAAGATAGGATTGATCAACTGCCACGCAGATGGATCAGAAATACTATACTCAGAAAATACTACACCAACAGGATTAGCTCCCACCATTTTATCTGGGTCGTCAGAACCCATGAGTTGGATGACGCTACCATTCTTGAGATGTATCCGCATCTCTTGTTCGCTCTTCCGCTCGACTAACTCTTTAGGAAAGTAATCAATGAACTTCTTACCTTCACCTGTCATACCATTCCAAACAATACGACGTGCCTGATTACCATACGGCAAGACGTACCAATATGTACCTACACGCTGTAGTGCTTTGATGGCTACGATGTTCACACAAGTAAGATCCTTACCTGCACGACGATGCCATGCGACAACGGCTCTAAGTCCTTTCTTGTCTTGAGCCATGTACTTGAGGAGTGGTAGCTGATAGTCTCTAGGCTCCCATCCCTGTGCTGGAACTTGTACTTGTGTCATTCTTCTTCTTCGTCTTCTACCTGCTCTGAATCCCAGATCACATCGATCATGTCAGTCCTACCCTCCATGTCTTCATGTGTTTCTTTAATGAGCATTCTACCAACTCTGAAATTTGAATAGTCATAAAATAAATCGCCATCATCGTCCATTACGATGAACATATAGTTACTGAAGTGCTCTCCGAGATTCCCTCGGACTCTATCGAACAGTTCGTCATGATCTTCAGTTATCGCCATCTTTTTCTTCTTCGCTTAAAAACTCGTCGTAGCTTTCTTCTACTATGACCTCTTCCACAGGTTTGGCAAGGTCAGACTTAGCGACTTTAGAAAAATCTACTGTCATGATCTTCATCTCTGCTTGGAGTGTACCCTGTACATCGACACTCTTTAGCTTAGGTTGAGTGAAGCTGGCAAGCTCTTTCCATATACCAATCTTATCTTTCTTTGCTACATCTGGCTCTTCAGTATATGTCATTAGCTCCTCGATAGGATTGATCCCACGTTCGGCAAACATAGCCAGCAATGCTTTGCGTTGCTCTGCTGGCGTCGGTGCTTTCGCCATTGTTTCAAGGAACTGTTGCTTTACAGCAAGTTCGTTCTCCACTTTAACCAGATCCTTCTGGGCTTGTTTCATGTCTACCTCTGCTTTCATACGCTTACGATGACAGCGTGATCGTTTAGCTGCCTGTTGCTTCTGAACTTGTTTAGGGACACCTGCTGCGTTAGTTCTTTTATCTGCCACTGTGTAATCTATGTATTACTTGAGACACAATGTCAAGAAGAATCCTGACACTTGTGTCACCACTATGTCGGCAGTTTTACTATGGGTGGCAGTTACTAATATATATGAATATAAAGGGTTTACGAAGATCCTGTCACTTATGCCACTTATTTTACCCTATTGCAAAAAATATTTTAAAGTCTATGAAAAAAGTGTCATATCCGTCAGGATTGACGTAAGTCGTTGATAATCCTTAAAGTTAACAACTGCCACCTACCCCCAATAAAGTGTCAGGGTACTGTCAGGCTTGTCAGGAATTGGCAAAAATTTACATGCTAGTAGGGACTGTGTTTCGAGTTCACGAGCCATTTCCCCCAGTAGACCCCCTGTTTCATGCTACTTGTGTGCCCTGCCCACGATTCTTGCTCGTAATATGCACGCACCTACTAATCCCAGCGATGCCAATGCCTACGATACCTTGACCTAAGTTCCTGATGACCAACGCTTTGTCCACGGTTTGGTTCAGTGTTCCTTAGTTCACATGCACAGATGTACCCTATTGTGCTTTAACCTCTTGATTCTCTGGAACTTAGGTTCAGTATTATGCGTATCGTAAGTCAATCCCCAAGTCGATATACAGATTGCTTGCTAGCAATGTTTAGATGAGATGCTATCGCATCCAGCGACGGTGGTGGCTGGTTCTTTTATATTAACACAATCAACAAGGGGTATCCCTTCCGTCAACCAAATAAACATTCTTCCTAAAGGCAAGATTGGTACACGCAACGACTACATACATCGGAACAATGCATATTTGGAATAACGGTCCGAGACCCTTTATAGATTGTGTTTAGGGGTCTATGTAAGCCACCTCTGGCGAGACAATCATTAACCAATTATATATTATATATTATGAATCAATTCAAACATGCTATTGCAAATCCTATTGAGCGTTATGTTTTCTGCTCAGTTCCTGGTCGTGAAGACCTTGTTCAAATCAAAGGCTATTGTGGAGGTCTTGACCCTGCTGTTAGCTATTCATCAATTGAAGATGCTCGTCAGGAGTATCGTAAACTTATGGGTTGCGGTATGCAATTCAAAGTAACACCTTACACTAACTAACCATCAATAAGAGATAAATAAATATGAAACAAATCATCAACTTACTAACTTCATCACACTTCATCACTAGCATAGGAGTCTTCGGCTTTGTCGTAGCTTCTATGCTTTATCCACACTTAGTAATCATCTTACTATCTGTGTTCATCTACACATTCTTCAACTTACACAAACGAATAGAGAAATAATTATTATGAATATTATACTTAATCAACCTAATCACACATCAACTGCAACTGTACTTATTCTTGAGTCAGTTAAAGATCTCGAGGGCAACGACCCTTTGCAACCTTATGCACTAAGTAAAGTTATCACTCGAGACAAAGTCCAACACAAGTTCACTAACTTCGACAACCAACCACTTGGTAAAGCTGGCGAAGTTGTTGACATCGTCGTGACTACTAACAACAAGCCTAATGCTAACAGTCCTGATGAGTACTATGCGTCAGCATCTACTGTACCGTCAGACTTCTTCACCTCTTAACTTTATCTACCGACCTGAGTATGTCGTTAAACTACTCACTTTACATTATGAATATACAATCTTTAGTTCACACTGCTCTCAATGCGGAGCGTTACTCACCTGAGTACAAACAAGCTTGGCGTTCACTGTTCAAGCAAGCCGAGTCTCTATGCAAACTCGTTACCAATCGTGACCTTGATCCTGCTACCTTAGTAGATGACTGGGTCGCACAGTATGATGACACTATCAATCACTGTAATCCTGACGATGATGCAGTCGCAGGTGATATGTCCTGTATGCAGTCAATGCGTAACCAACAGCGTGAGTTCCTTAATGATATCCGTGCTCAGTATATCACAAACTTACGCAAGTCCAACGACCGTAGTTACACAGTCAAAGTTCGTCGTGAGTATCTCAACATAGCCAAGCGTCTACGCAAGTTATGGAATGAAGAGAATGATACTAACATACAGTCAGTGCCCTTCGAAGTATACGAAGAGATGCCTAACTCTGTTGTATTCGAGACAGTAGATAACATCTCTGATACCGAACGGTATGTCAATCGTCAAGAGTCTCGCCTTACATTCTATCAAGAACCTGAGTGTGACCCTAATGACAGTCACTATGTTGGTAACACCACTCGTCGTAACCGTCGCAAACCTCGTGGCAATATAGGTTTACTCAATGGTCTGTACGAAATGACTGACCCTGAACCTACCTATCAGACGCCTGAGATGCGTCGTTGTATGTTCCGTCAGTTGCGTAGCTCAGACAATCCACTAGATATCGAGATGCTATACTCTCTCACTCAACCTACTCGTCGCAATGAGACTGACGAGCAATGGGCTATCAAGGTAACCAAAAGGAGAAAGCTTCGTGATACACATATTTCTAGACTTAATTAACATATTAATCCACATCGTAGGTATATCCTACGGTGTGTTACTCATCTATTCAATCGCTCATTTCATCTACCACTTTAAATCATAATGTATACCACGGCATTGGTAGCGTGCATCAGGACGCTACCGTGCCAACCCTATTTAATATGAGAGAAATAATTTTTGTATGGAAATACTATTCCTTAGTTTTATCTGTGCCCTATCGTATCTTATTATACTGTGCAAGATATTTACGCTCAAGTTTATATGTCGCACGCAAGTTCTTTGGGATGTACTGTTCACCTTTGGGTTACCTATGTTATTTGTTGGTACTTTCAGTGGTATGGCTACTGCTTTTATTTCAGGCGTACTGTTTTCTGGAATTACTTTCTTTTTATCTATGCTAATGCAACCTAATATCTTAGCTCGCTTCTCATTTCCATATGGTAGCACGCAAGATAAAGATAACAAAACAACTAGCGACAATACTAATCCCACTCGCTCTCGACCTTGCCCTGTGTGTAATCAATCGGTGCAGGTACAGAGTAACAAAGAAGAGAAACAAAGACAGGCGATAGATTGTCGTACATAACAATAGCTACCCCTGTATTCAGCAAGGGTAGCTATTTATTATTTATGAAACCATATACAACTTGAACAATGAAAGAGAGAGTAATGAATATGACAAAGATGTCAACAAAAACTTTATGGATAACACAACAATAACAATCAGATATGGTATGTCTAATTCAGTTAGTCGTACCTTCGATGAGAACTACACAGTTAGTTCTCTTCTCCGTGACACGTCCATCTTAGGTGCATTGTCTGCTCCTGAGGGGTGTGTTGCTGTCTCCAATGGTCAAACACTTAGCAACGAAAACTATGTCGCTGACTACACATCGATTACACTTGAGCGTCAAGCATCAAGCAAAGCTTAACAATGCAACCGATGGTATATGTGAAAACCTTATATGCAACTCGAAGATTGTAGGTATTATACCATCGGTACCTTTTTATTATTATGTCAACAACACTACCGCTTCGTCAGGAAATCATTCTCGGACCTGACGGCAAATTCATCAAGCGAGAAACGAGAGAATCTGTCATTGCTGACGCAGACACAGCTATCACTGCCTGTATGCGTGACGATACTCTTCGTATGTCTAACATACCTGTATCAATACCTGTACTAAACAAGGAGTATCAATGTTACTATGCACACAACTCTGGTGTTAATCCAGAAAACTGTTATGCATTTGTTAATCTAGCTGACGGCTTTCCGTTACCTGGTGCAAAATTCAGACAAACAGATAATCAAGATCTATATGAACTGTATATACTAAGTGACTCAGAAAGACGAGGCGAACGATCTGAACCTGAGGATGTTGTTCAACCATCTGATATGGTTATGTACAACAACACTGACTACTCTATGTGGATGATGATTAGATTCAACTGTCGCTATCTCGGTAGTAAGACTGCCAAGCTACAAGCTAGTAGAGACTCAATGACTGCTTACCTATTTGGTATACACAAAGCGTCAAGAAACCTTGTCACCTTCAATCTACCTAACATCTATGACGACGGCAGACTATGCGGTGGTGGAGACTTCAGAGATCCACGCCTAATAGAAAGCACTATGCCTATTACTTACTTGCAAACAGCAGTAACTAATCTAATGGATACAATGTTCAAATCACCCTGTAATCGTGACTTGTATTATTCAGAACTAGTCAACGCTCATGCTTGGTGGTACAAAAGAGACAATGAGTTTGCTACTGTACCAACAAATGCAATGACAGACTTCGACGAAGACTACAAACCACACGGTCGTTTCTTCCAAGATATTACTAACTCTAACCTTATAGATTTCGCATCATGTCTACAGTCTACAACAAACTAATCAACAATCAGTGTAGTGCTACACCACTATACTATGCATTCAACTATGCTAACGACAACCCAGACAACATGGTTACATCACACCATATGCAAAACATAGCTCAAGAACTAGAACAATCAAACAAAACCTATGCCGATACACACGAGATTGATCACGGTCTAGCTGACGATGAGATGCGTATCTTACACAAGATACTAGCTCGTGCTTATCCATCTGACACTGGTGTCGGTCGTAAGAGAGGTGCGATATTGAGGTATATAAAACACTTCAAAGAAACACAACACAAACCAGCTCAAGTAACTGGTCAACAACTTCACAGATATCTAAAACGCAATGGCTAAACCAAAACTAAACGCACTTATTGTAGGCTGTGGTGGTGTAACATCATACATGTTACCTGCCCTCAAGAACAGCTTTGACCTAGAGGTCACACTAGTTGACGGAGATACACTAGAGAAAAGAAACCTAGACCGTCAGCTATTCCGCAACAACCATGTCGGACTTAACAAAGCAGTCGCACTTGCCAAAGCATACACGCTCCGCAAGAACGAATGCAATATAGTACAACAATACTTTGACAGCGAGATGCTAGACACTGAGTACAAGTACTGGTTCTCTCGTGCAGATATATTTATCTGTGCTGTTGACAACCACCCAGCCAGACGAGACCTGCTTCATGCATCAAAAGAAATGAACAAACCTTGTCTTATCATGGCTAATGAGTACTCGACTAGTCAAGCTATGATGTATGTGCCACACTTGGAAGCACAGTATCCAATGATTAATCCTATGCTTCGTTACCCTGAGATACAAACTTCAAACACAGGTAGCCCTATCAGTTGCCAAGGAGATGCACTCGAGAGTACGCCTCAACTAGCTATTGCGAACCAGGTTAGTGCGTCCCTTGGTAATCTCCTGCTTTGGAACTGGGCACCATACCTGTTTGACGAACAAGAGAGAGGCGATTGGTATCCTGTTGAGTACCAAACTACCTTCAGTAAACTAGAAACTATAACCCTTGCTGACCTAGCAAACATAACAGTACCATCCTATGCCTAAGAAATACTATGTTATATCCAAAAGTAAACTTCACGAGGAGGTTAAGAACAAAATGTTCACGACCTATAAACCAATTGAATTACCAGAATATGAAGAGCTTACGCCTGAATGGCACGGTAAGAAGATCCCTCTCACTATGTGGCGAGAGATCCTTGCCTTCATGAAGCTGAGCTATGATGAACTCAAGTCAGAGACTATGTTGTTCTTGTACTATGATGATACAAAGAAACAACCTTGGTCTTATTGGATACCACCTCAGATCACAGCAGGTATGACTGTCAAGTCTAACCCTGAACACTCAGAGTTCCAAGCACAGCGTGCTCAGTATCCAGACATTATGTTCGGTACTGTACACCACCACTGTAGTACATCTGCATTCCAATCTGGTACTGATGAAGCCGACGAGACTAACCGAGAAGGCTTTCACTTTACTGTTGGTAACCTCGACAAACCTGATGACATTGACATCCACTTTCGTTGGTGTCTAGACAATCAGTGTCACGAGCTAGACAATCTATCTATTGCTATCGGTGGTGCACAGTCACCATTCAAGAAAGACATAGAGCTTACTGATGATATGCTTGAACTACAAAGTGAGTATATGAATCAGCAGTTGGCTAAGCTACCTGACCTCAGCAAGTATGACTTCACTGAACAGATGAAGAACATAGACAAGCCAGCATACACACTGCCTGTTTACTCAAAAAAAAATACGGAGCCACTATCAGTCGTCCCTTCTATGGTAGAAGAACAACTTACAGTTGGTGACATCGTCGATGAAATTCTTTTCGCTATTAAATTTGATACTGACATTGAGTCTTGTATTGAAACCTATTACCAAACACATGAACCAGAACAAGCCAGCCAAAAAATCACAGACCTGTACTCAGGATTTGTCTGGGACACAGAATATGCAAGAGTTCTACACGGAATGCTCACAAATTCTGAGTACCACTTGTCAAGATCTTATGAAAGTTTTCTCAAAGCATTCAACAAACATCTTGACATGTTTAAAGAACAAGGTTACATCTTATCGGACAATGACATCATCCAAGAACTGGAGTCATACCCAGATGAAGACCGAGAAACAATTCAACCAATGGATAACCCACCAATTCTATGAAGAATATAATAAACACATTACGGTGCAACGCATCGAAACTACTACAGGCAACGGAGTCCCTGATCTCCTCATTCTCACGCAAGATAAGACTTACCTTATTGAAAGTAAGTTCGAAACTACTAGGCTCAGACCAGAACAACAAGCGTGGCAAATAAAAGCCAACAGCATACCAACAGACACAGTAGTAGTTACACTCTGTGCCTACCCCAAGACCAAGCGTCTTGTTGTACAACAGTACAATAACATTAGTATTACTGACGACGGCATACATCCTGTTGTTGACACAGAGTTCACATTAGATAACGAAGGGTTCAAAGAATTTATAAACTATTTCCATAACGCAGCCTAGCTGGTCTAACCACGAAGGTCCCGTTCCGAAACCTTGCGATGCCACACTGCAACGGACAAAATGTGTGGTCTGGACTTCTTAGTGACCGTTCCAAGGAACATGTATCAATGGAACTATCCAGATAAACTGGGGAAACCCAGCCAATTTATTAACCCAACTACTTATGTTTGAAGAGACACCAAAAGAAAAATTAAGCAACCTGTTTAAGATGATGGAGTCCAAAGGACCAGAGATTCTTAAGCAAGATCCATACTATGAATACTATAAAGCTGCACAACGAGCAAAGGAACAAGGACTAATCAGAAAGAAAACTCAAGAAGAGATAGATGAAGAATTAAAAAAGAAACCTTGGTTAAAAGTAAATAAGATAATAAGAAAGAACGAAGCAATACAAGATGCAGATACCACTCTTTGAACCCAAGTCTACTTGGTGTCCGCCTGCCATCCTGCCTGAGTTAAGTGGCACGATATCCCTTGACTTAGAAACTTATGACCCAGACATCAAGCGAGCTGGTCCAGGTTACAAGACAGGTAATGGTAAGGTGGTTGGTGTTGCACTAGCTGATGAGCATCAGACAGTGTACCTACCCTTTGACCACTTTGGTGGGGACAATCTTTGTAAAGATATAGTCCTGCAATATGTGTGTGATGTAGTTACATCGTGTGATGAAATCATAATGGCTAATGCTACTTATGATCTCGGATGGCTTGCTCGTACAGGGGTTACTACGAGTAAGCCTATCCGTGACATACAGGTAGCTGAAGCATTGATAGATGAAGAGAAGTATTCGTACTCGTTAGATTCAATAGCAAAAAAATATTTAAAGAAAGGAAAGAAAGAAGATGGATTACAACAAGCCGCAGATTCCTACGCAATCAATGCTAAGAGCGATATGTGGAAGCTCCCTGCCAGACACGTCGGCAAGTATGCTGAAGCTGATGCACGACTTACATATGATGCCTATCAAAAACAAATCCCAATCCTCAGAGAACAAGGACTCTGGCAAGTCTGGGAACTAGAGTGTGAACTGATACCAGTACTAGTGTACATGTCAATGCAGGGTGTACCTGTTGACCTAGATGCAGCAGAACAATTTAACAAAGACCTCAAGGTAAGAGAGGTATCGTTGCTAAATGAGTTCAAGAACTTAGACATCTGGTCACCACAACAACTGGGCAAGTACATTGAGAACCTAGGGCTCAAGGTACCACGCACAGAGAAAGGTAACTACTCAGTTGCCAAAGACTTTCTTAATCATTGCGAACATCCTCAGGTCAAGAAGATCCAAGAGGCACGATCAATCAACCGTCTTCGTAAGGTGTTCATCGAAGACATCATCCTTAATCAAAATTATAATGGCAGAATCCACGCAGACTTCCGACAAACAGCGTCTGATGAAGGCGGCACAAGATCTGGAAGATTGTCTTCAAGCAATCCTAATATGCAGCAAGTGCCAAAGCGTTCGGACATTGGAAAACGAATACGATCGTTATATATTGCAGAACCTGGTAGGCTTTGGTGCAAGGCTGATTACAGCAGTCAAGAACCAAGACTTCAAGTGCACTACGCTTTGCTCGGACAGTTCGGACGACCACTACCAGGAGCAGAAGACGCAAGACTAGCATTCGAACAAGGAGAGAAACTATATACTTTCTTTGAGAAAGCTACTGGTCTACCCTATGACACATGCAAGATGCTGTGCTTAGGTATCAGCTACGGTATGGGTATGAAGAAGATGGCTAAGACTCTCGGTATATCAGAAGAGATGTGCCAGTCTACCATGCGTAAGTTTAATCAGGAAGCACCCTTCCTTAAGATACTCTTTGATAATGTAATGAACAAAGCTAACAAGAAAGGATACATCAAGACTATCCTTGGTCGTCGTGCACGCTTTGACTTCTGGACACACAGCTTTGAAGAGACACCAGTCAAACACTATGGACATGCTAAGTCTAAGTGGGAAGACAAAGAAGTATTCCGTGCCTTTACATCCAAAGCATTGAACAGATTAATCCAAGGCTCTGCTGCTGACCAAGCTAAGGTTGCTATGGTCAACGCATACAAGGCTGGACTAGACCTACGCCTGCCAGTACACGATGAGATTAATGCTATGGTCAACAATGAGAAAGAGAGTAATATGTTGAAAGAAATTATGGAACAAGCAATCCCACTTAAAGTACCAGTCGTAGCAGACATAGACCTAGGAGGTACCTGGTGTTAACAACATTTACAGTAACAGAAACTTACGAAGTCACTGCTGCCACTGTTGATCAGGTACAGAAAGCAATTAGTGAGAATGATTTTAGTGAGGTCGAGACTGACCTTGACAAAAGAAAACTAACAATAGAACCTAACTTCTAATGAGCAACTCAATATTAATAGAAGCCGCACGCCTCGTAGATGGTGAGAGGCAACAAGACTATGGTCATCCACAAGATGACTTCAAAAGAATAGCGACCATATGGTCTACATTATTAGAGAATAAACTTAATGTAGACTTGACACCTTCGGAAGTTGGTGCAATGATGATCGCCCTAAAGTTATCTCGCACTGCATTTAAAAACAAGAGAGATAATTGGATAGACATAGCAGGATATGCACACTGTGCTGACCTGTGTACAAACTATAAACAACAATGAACGAACCAGATCCAATCCTAATTGACTCAGACTTCCAACTAACATCGGAGCCTGAAGAAACTAAACCACGAGACATACAAATGAGTGAGCTTACTGAGCTTGCTGATACTCTCGTTGAGCTAGACTCTGCTGTAATAGAAGCAGAAGCAGCACTATCAGAGCTTAAACAAAAGCGTAAAACTATTGCAGAAGAACACTTGCCACAACTAATGGAACAAGCTGGTATTGAAACACTCAAGCTATCTAGTGGTAAGAAAATTGCAGTACAAGACTTTGTAGACGCACGAATCAAAGACCCAATCGTGGCATTTGATTGGTTGCGTGAAACTAACAATGAGTCTATTATTAAAAATCAAATTACTATTGCACTTGGTCGTAACGAAGACGAACGAGCACAAGAGATAGTTAATAAGTTGAAGCGTGAGTACGACATTGATGCAGATCAACGAGTAACCGTGCACAACATGACTCTCAAATCTTTCTGTAAAGATGCACTGGATAATCCAGAGCTTGCAGAATCCTTACCTCGTGAAGCCTTTGGTATCTACCAAGGCAAACGTGCTAAGGTTAACTAACAAAACAAGAAACAAGAAATGGCGTTCGATATAACAAAAGTATCAGGTCAAGGTACAGAGAATCTGGACTCAGGTTCATCTCTACCTTTTATTAGAATCCTACAGGATCTGTCTCCTCAACTTAAGAAACAAAAAGATGAGTATATAGAAGGAGCAGAGGCTGGCGATTTATTCTTTGCTAAGAATAAGTCAGTGGTTTCTCAACCAACAAGGATCATTCCCACATATACAGCATCTGTATATACTGAATGGGTTCCTCGTTCACAAGGTGGTGGCTATGTAGCTACTCATCCTTTAAGTATTGTATCTCACAAGGACTATGAGAAAGGTCGTGACAGACAGTACGATGAATGGCTAGGACAAAACGAGCTACGCTTTACAACCTATTGGTTTGTGATGGTAGAGATAGATGGAACATATGAACAAGCAATCATACCGTTTACATCATCACAGCTTCGTGTATCTAGGAAACTAACTTCAGATATTAATAGATTCAAATATGATGGCGAACACTCCACAATCGTACCACCACTCTACGCCCAAAGTTGGGAGATTAGTACAGTGTTGGAAACAAGTAAGAACGGTGACGATTACTATAACTTCTCGTTTAGTAACGCTACTGCTCTCGACTTTGAAGCTGACGAAGCACTGCTTACTCAAGCTTCTGAAACTTACTCTTCTGCTGCAGATACTCCTCTGCTCCAGACTGAGGAAACTCCTCGACTGGTATCTTCCTCTACTACGGAAGCTCCTTTCTAGGGTAAATTAATGTAGTTAATATATATGTTTCCCTGGGGGCTACTAGCCCCTGGGGTTTTTACTATGATACCACTAACAGAACTCGCCACCAAATTTCATTCTTTATTTCAAGCTAATCCCAATGTGTACGGTCAGACTACACTGACTGGTAAAGTAAGAGACAGAGACGGCAAGCAAGATTCCAAATCATTTCTTGTCAAGAACCCACTCACTGTTGAGATATGGGAAGACCACCTCAAAGGTAACAGACTCATTGGCTGTACACCCATACTAGATAACGACCGTGTTGTGTGGGGTGCACTAGACATTGATGTGTACCAGAACAGTAACACTATCGAAGAACTAAACAAACAGATAGCAGAACATAAGCTACCATTTATTGTATTTAGATCTAAGTCAGGTGGTGCACATGTCTATGTATTCTTATCCGAACCTATTGCTGCTAAGACAGTGATAGATAAACTCAAAGCATTCTCTGCTTTCTTTGGTCAAGGTGTGTGTGAGATATATCCTAAGCAACCTAAGATTGGTAACCGCAAGGACGACAGCAAGTATGGTAACTGGATTAACATGCCGTACTCTGGTAATCCTACACTACAGTATGCAATCAAACCTGATGGTACAGGGTACAACCCTGAAGAATTTTTACAAGTAGCTAAAGCTACTAGACTTACAGAAGCACAGTTCAAAGAACTAAAAGTACCAGAGGTAGAATCAGAACTACTACCTGAAGGACCTCCGTGTCTTAATTATATATTTGAAAACAGAACTCAAGAATCAGAGAACAGAAACATAACACTATCCAATGTAGCAGTGTACCTAAAGAAAGCTGAGCCTTCCGAATGGAAGAGCCAGCTTCATAGGTTTAATAAAAAATTTTCTGATCCGTTGCCTGACCGTGAGGTAGATGCAATCGTCAAGTCATACGAGAAGAAAGACTACAAGTACCAATGTGCACAGGAACCACTGTGTAGATTCTGTGATGCTAAGTTGTGTGGTCAACGTAGACATGGCATAGGACAAGAAGAGTTCTTACCTAACAATCGTTCATTGATACAGCTCAAGTCAGATCCACCGCTGTGGTTCCTGACTCTAGACCACGAAGAGATACAACTAACTACTGCAGAGTTTGACAACTTCAATATGTTTAATCAGAGAGTTATGGAAAGATTGTTGTTTAAGTATCCACCTATTAAACAAGAAGACTGGATTAAACAACAGAACCTACTACTAAAGAACTGTGTTCGTATTGATGTACCATTTGAGATGACACCTATCGGTCAGTTCGTAGAGTATCTATCTACATTCTGTTCTGCTGCTAGTGAGGACATGACTCACATTAAGAACGGACCAGTCAGACAAAACAATTACTATGTATTTAGAATGGTAGACCTCAAAGATTATTTGAATCAACAAAGATTCTCTGAGCTACCTGATAATAAGTTACTGTCTGTCCTTAAGCGTACGCTCAAAGCAGACACAACAAGAGTATGTATTAGTAATATAAGTCTAAGATGCTGGCGTGTACACAGTGACAACCTGCATATGGACCCTTCACAACCTATGCCCAACTTACAAGATGACGATTCCTATTAAATATATAATGCTTATTGCAGTTATTGAATCTAACCAAGACCCACTTGCTATTGGCAGTCAAGGTGAACTCGGCATACTACAGATGACACCAGCTTATGTACAAGATGCAGCAGAGTATGCCAACGAAGACTGGGTACACGCAGATGCTGTCGATGAAATAACAGCTGTTAAAATTTTCCGTGCCTACATGGCACGCTATGCTACTGAAGAACGACTAGGTCGTCCAGTTACCCTGGAAGATGTAGCTCGTATACACAACGGTGGTCCTAATGGATACAAAAAGAAATCAACAATACCCTACTGGAACAGATTAAAATGCCTAATGACAAAACAACAATATATGTAGCCAGTGCTGGTACTGGTAAGACAACAACCCTTATGGATCTGTTGTCCAAGTGCCTCGAGACTACAGCTCCTAATCAAATTTGCTTTACTACATTTACTAAAGCTGGTGCTACCGAAGCTATTGAGCGAGCACTGGCTCGTAATCCTAAGCTAAACGAAAAAGACTTTACTGCTTTTAGTACTCTACATGCTCTGTGTTTCAGACGCATCGAGCGTAAACAGATGCTGAATCTCCAAGACTACAAACTATTAGGCGAGTTAAGTGGTTATACTATGACAGGTGTGTCCTCCTTGTATGATAAACAAGACACAACATCCATGCATACATGCAAGGGGGATCGCTTGTTACAGTATAACAGTCTAATGCGTAACATGCAGCAGTCAGCAGCAGACACACTGGTGCACCAGATCAATACAAAGTTTAGTCCTGATGAGCTAGAAAGATTCAATGAACTATACAAACAATTCAAACAAGAAAAAAACAAGTACGATTTCACAGACCAGTTAGAAGTTTTTCTAGATAGAAAAATTAAACTGGGTGTAAAATTTTTATTTATAGATGAAGCACAAGATTTATCTCCGCTGCAATGGGAGATTGTTAATCACATTAGTAACGAAGTAGAACAAGTATACATAGCTGGTGATGACAAACAATCTATCTACAAATTTTCTGGTGGTGACCCATCGTCCTTGATTAACAAGAAAGGTAACCGAATTGTTTTAGATACATCGTATCGTCTACCTACACCAGTGCTAGATTATGCCGAGAAGATATGCGACAAGATAACTGAGAAGCAACCCTATGAGGTACATAGTAAACAGAGTGATGGAGCTGTACATAAGATAAGAACTTTAGATGATTTAGATTTTACTAGTGGTACCTGGTTTTTGTTAGCAAGAAACAAAGCACTGCTCCCACTGTTTGAACAATACCTAGTTAACAAAAGAATACTATTTGTATCTGGTGGGTCAACATCATTGTTCAAAGAAAAACAAATTCACTTTATAAAACTGTGGGAAAAACTACGGCTAGGCTACAAGTTCAAAGCATCTGAACTAAAAGAACTGTACCGTGAGTATCTACCCTGTGGTCTTGTACTTAAGAAAGGATCTAAGAATCTAATAGAGTCTATGCCTGACAATGAGATGTATGACAAGGATGACCTTGTTAATAACTTTGGTTTAAAAACTCTTGCCAAATGGAATGAAGTATTTAAGCTATCAGATCTTACTAAGTCAGTACTACTACAAGCAGAAGCTGACAACAAACTAGATGATGCAACCAATATAGAAGTCAACACAATACACTCCTCCAAAGGTAGAGAAGCAGAGAATGTAGTTGTGTTACCAGATATGACAAGCACTAGTTTCTATAGCTACAACAAAGACCCTGACAATGAACACCGTGTGTTCTATGTAGCTTGCACCAGAGCCAAAAAGAATTTATATTTACACACTCCTTTAACTCAAAGATTCTATCCACTACCATGATATATAAAACCAAACCACTTAAACATCAAGAACAAGCAACAGAACGATTTGTTAACGAACCATACGGAGCACTGTTCTGTGAGATGGGTACTGGCAAGTCAAAGATTATACTAGATATAATACAGAACTCTAAGTCTCCTGTGTCCATACTAATTGTAGCACCCAATGGTCTGCACCATAACTGGGCACGCAATGAGATACCAAAGCATGTTGAGTCTGCTGATGTATACTGTTGGAACGGTCCACCATCTAGCAAAAAAAAGCAACAAGAGTTAAATAGATTCTATAATCTAGAATCGTACAATAAATTTTTTCTTATTAATGTAGAAGCATTGCGTACTAAGTCAGGTTTTGACTTTGCACTTGCATTCTTAGTAGGATCACATGGTACTGAGCGTCACTTTATTGTAGATGAATCTACTTGTATTAAGAATCCTAAAGCACAGCAAACAAAAGCTGTAATGAAATTAGCTAAACAATCAGAGCGTAGATGGGTACTCAATGGTACACCTATAACACAGGGTCCTCTGGATCTATACAGTCAATGTAAGTTCTTAGATGCTAACAGCATACCAGAAAAAACAATGACTACATTCAAACATGCCTATGCTGTTGAGCGTACCATGACTATGGGTAACAGATCGTTCAATAAAGTTGTAGGCTATCAGAATCTAGACAAGTTAACTAAGAACATAGAACCATTTAGTCTGCGTCTAGAAAAGAAAGACTGTCTAGACCTACCAGAAAAAACTTTTACACCTATGTATGTAGAGCTAACACCAGAACAAGATCGTGTCTACAAAAGTATTAAAGAAGATTCTATTGCTATGCTACAAGGAGAGTTAGTTACCACTACTATGGCACTGACTCGTATTATTAAGCTGCACCAGATACTAACTGGCTTTGTTATTACAGATGATGATGTTACTGTTAACCTTAAGAACAATCGTATCACTCTACTACAACAGATAGCTGAGACTACTAGACCATTGGTTATATTCTGTGCATACAAACACAACGTACAACAGATTAAAGCTGCACTGTCAGACTACAAAGTTGTAACATACACTGGTAATGACAGCACAGCACAGAAGAATGACGCTGTCCTTGCATTTCAAGAAGGAGATGCTGACATATTTGTAGGTACAAGTGCTGCAGCAAAAGGCTTGACACTGACCAGGGCGTCCACTATGGTCTATTACAGTAACAACTATAGCCTTGAGAACAGGTTACAATCACAAGATAGAATACATCGTATTGGACAAGACAACAAATGTACATACATAGACTTAGTTGTACCTAATAGTATTGATGAAGCAATTTTAAGAAGACTAAAAGAAAAGAAAGAACTTTCTAGCGAGGTTCTTGATGACCTAATAGACATAATTAAATCATGACAAAAACAGAGAGAATAAAAAAATACTTGCATAAGTACCCTGAGCACGGCAACCGAACTCTTGCTCAAGTAATTGTTAAAGAACACCCTAATCTATTCCCTACATTAGAAGCAGCACGTTCTTGTGTACGACGTATACGAGGTAACCTTAGCAATGGTCAAAGAAAGTATGCAGACCCAGAACTTAAAAGACCCAACGGTAAAGCTGGAGAGTACAAACTACCTAAGTCACTCAACAAAAAGAAATCAGTCGTTAAGATACCTGATGGAGTTACTCTTATCTTGTCTGATGTGCATGTTCCTTATCACGATGTGGATGCTGTGGAGTGTGCTCTTAGTCATATTGAAAATCCTACAAACATTGTGCTCAATGGTGATGCGGTAGATTTTTTTGCTGTTAGTAGATGGGACAAGGATCCAGATGCAAGAGACTTAGCTGGTGAGTTACAAGCTAGTCGTCAGTTTCTTATGCATCTAAGAGAGAGATTCCCTAAGACAAATATATTTTTTAAGATAGGTAACCACGAAGAAAGATGGGAAACTTATTTATGGAGAAAGGCACCAGAGATATGTGGTGTACCTGACTTCAAATTATCCAAGCTACTAAGATTCAAAGAACTAGGGATCGAAGAAATAGGGGGACGCCAGCTTGCTAAAGCTGGTAGTCTTTGGATACTGCATGGACACGAGTTTCCTGGTGCGTTTGATCCTGTTAACTTTGCTCGTACTTTACAGGTGAAGACAGGATGTTGTACCATCGCTGGTCACAAGCATAAAACCAGCCAACACTCCGTCAGGAGGATGAATAATGATACTGTCAGTTGCTGGTCTATCGGCTGTCTCTGTGACCTCGACCCTGACTATATGCCTGTGAATCAATGGAACCTTGGATTCGCTGTCGTCACACACAGCGGTAAGAAATTCAGCGTGGACAATTACAGGATTGTTGATGGAGAAGCCCACCGTTAAATTCCGTCGTAGCTAGTTTCAGATTTAGTTTCGTTACTAGGAACTTCTCCAACCACTACAATATCTTTGATGTGAAATGTACCTGTAGTGGATAACACAGAACCAGCGTCACCAAACTCTGCTTCGTTAGGTACACCGTTACTATCTTTTATACATATAAAAGTTGTACCACCTCTTGTATCTCGACCACCCCCATGTTTTCTACCAAATTTAAAAGTAGCAGTTGTCCAAGCATTACCTACAATTTGTACAGGGTCTGCAGTATAATCTCTTTCTGAATGACCAGCGTGCCACCATTTACCTATAGCTGCGTGACCAGTTGGAAAAAAGTATTTAAATGTTACAGTACCTGATATACATTTTTGCCATTCAAACCCAGGAGAATTAGTTATACCAGGATAATCTTTTATACCAAACTGATGTGATGCACCATCACCAGTAACAACTATACTAATAACCTCAGTTTCTCCTTCAACAGTAACACCGACATTTTCTTCAATGTCCATATCATTATCATTGTTATACTTAGCAAAATGTGGGTATGTGTTCCAAGGAGCTGAACCACCACCATCTCTACCATTAGGAGATCCGTTAGCGATAAAATCAGCAATGTCTGCTGCTGATGTATAAACTACTTGTTCATCTCTACTTGTTAAAGAAGATTTTGTAAGTGGTTTATGCATTAGTATCCTGATCCACTAGTAGATGATGATGTTTCTTTTACTGGTGCTCCGTTAGAAGCTGATGATGTAGTAACTGATGTTGTTTCTTTTGCCATACTTTTGTTATAGTTTAAATTTTTATTATGTCAACTTATTAATAATCTGTTAGTTTAATTATCATAAGACTTAATGAACCAGATCCACTACCTGTGAAACCACCAGTATTTCTACCGACTCTAACAAAAATAGTTCCTGAATTTTTTATTTGTATAAAACTACCAGCATCATTAGTCATCTGTCCTATTTGACCATAAGTACCACCATTTGGTGTAAACCCTATTTTAACTGAAAAATTAGATCCACTTGCAATAGATAATGCTATTTGATAATGACCAGTAGGCATATAAAAACCACCGCCACTAGTATTTTCTGATATATTAATAGCATTATCTTTATAAACATCCCAATTAGTTAATGCAACCTCACTTGTTACACCACTAAAATTTTTATAAGCTGCTAACCAAAGTGCGTTTGGTCTGTGGTTTGAAATAGCAGTTGAAACAGCTGCACTAGTTGCTAGTGTAGTATTGTTTGTGCCAGAACTTATATTAGTTTTAACTAAAGAACTGTCAAGATTGTTAAAACCTATGCCATTAACTGCAGCATGAACAGCATCACTAGTAATCATATTGGTGCTGCCGTCAGTTGGTGTAGTATCAGCATTATGAACCTTGTTCAATGCTGAATTAACCTGTGTTCCTGTTAAACTAAGATTATAATTACTCATGCTTGAAAATGTCTAATTACTGTTATTGTGCATTCTTTATATGTAGCTTGTCCGTGGTAAGCTTTGTCTAGATACATCGATGCATACATAGTTCTATTTTTAAAAACACTATTAAAACCACTAGAATATGATATCCTCTTACAATCTGTATCGTTAAAAGGATAATTATTTGTAGATGGTAGTCCAAAGGCTGAATGTGAAGTAAAGTAGTTGTTGTCATAAAGCCTCATATCCACACTCCATGCATTATTACTAGAACTTCTTACAAACCTACCAGAAAAAATTACAGTGCAAATACAATTCTGATTAATACCTATTGTAGTACCATCAGTAGAACAAAAATTTCCAGGATCAGATGTTTCAGTAAAACCAGAAATAGATCCATCACTAGTTCTTGAACCATCAGAAGCAGTAAAGTATGCAACATTAGTATTCTGAGCAGCAGCATTGTCAACATAAGACTTAATTGCTGCACTAGATGCTAGTGTAGTATTGTTTGTGCCAGAACTTAAATCAGTTTTAACTAAACTATTATTTAGATTAGCAAACTGTATATCATTAACAGCATCAAACACACCATCACTAGTAATCATATTCTGACTACCATTGACAGGTGTAGCATCAGGATTGTGCACCTTGTTCAAAGCTGCATTAATCTGTGTTCCTGTTAGACTTAAATCAAAATTACTCATTATATTAGTTTTGTTATTTTAATTCTACAGTTTCTCCAATATGATGTACCACTAGTTGAGTTATTGTAAACTGTAATAGTAAATGAATTGCCCTCAGAACCTCTTTGAGTTCCTCCATAAAACTGTGCGTATCCTCCGTTAAGAGGTCCTGATGCAGTTCCCATACTTGTACCGTTTACTTGAAAATCTAAAAGAGCTCCGTTCATACCACCAGTAGCTTGTCTTGTATCATAATGTTCGCACTCCCAAGTAATAACATAATAACCACTAGAAACAGTAATACTTGTAGCGTCTGTAAGTGCTATACTATCAGGATCACTAGTCTCACTACAACCAGAAATATTTCCGTCGTTATTTTTGTTGCCATCAGCAAAAGTATAAAGAGCACTTGATAACCCTGCACTTGCAACGGTGGTGTCAACATAAGATTTAACTGCTCCACTAGATGCTAGTGTGGTATTGTTTGTACCAGAACTTAAATCAGTTTTAACTAAACTATTATTTAGATTAGCAAACTGTATATCATTAACAGCATCAAACACACCATCACTAGTAACTACGTTAACACTACCATTTGTTGGTTGTGTATCAGCGTTGTGTACCTTATTAAGTGCAGCATCTATCTGTGCACCAGTTAAACTTAAATCATAATCAGACATTTAGCATTTCCATTTCCTAAGTGCAAGTGCTTTACGAGTTGGTCTACCCTTCTCGTCTTTCATTGGTCCCTTAGCACCAGACATCCTTGCACAAAAAGATTTACGACGCTTTGCTGCCTTAGAACCACGCTTGACTTTACCTGTAACAGGAGCTTTAAGGTTAGCACCTTCCTTAGCTTTGAAGTATCTACGACCTGCAGCTGTTAAGCCACCAGTTTTACTCTTGTGTTCTTTCCTCATTTTTTTCTACGATTAGCTTTTACCCTTCTCGGCTTCCCTGCTGGTTGTCCGAGTCTCTTCTTTTCTGAAATTCGTGCTCGTTTCTTTGATGGGGAGAGTTCCCCAGCAGTCACAGGGGTTTTCTTGCTGACACGCTTTGATGGTCTGCAATATGGCGTTCCTCGCTTTTCTCCCTGTCGTCGTCCACAAGGCTTTCCAGAGCGGACATCTACCCACTTTTCCTTGAACCATCTCTTCAGAGCTAGTCCCTTCTCTGTCTTGCGTACTGCCATCTACTTCTTGTTGCCCCAACTCTTGGCTCCTTTCTTTCTACATTTGGCTATAGCCCCAGAAGCATAGGCACTAGGAAACACCTTGTACCTTGACTTGACCTTACGATAGCATGCGTCCTTAGCCATTGTATTTCATCTTCTTACCTTTTTTCTTTGCAGCTGCTTTCGCTTGTGCAATTCCTTTAGGTGTGTATGCGAATTTTTTTCCGTTAACTTTAGGCATTATTTACTTACTGCTGCACTACCAAAGTAAAATGATATAATACTTATAATAGCTGTTTTGATTTCTGGTAGGATAATATATCCATGTAAAGTTTCGTAAGTTACGCCTTTAGAAAAGCCGAACCACTTACTATATTCAGTAGCAACAGTAACACCTTCGTCACTGTGTGCTAAAATAAACGGTGCAATAATTACACCAAACAAGACTGTAAAAACAATTATACGTCTAGTCCAAGCACCAAAGGCATCTACCCTAGCTGCTGCTGCATCTGCACTTTCGTCTGATGCTTTCTGTTTCTTAATCAAGCCCTCAGTAACTGCTGCTTGATTCTGCACCAATGTACCAATAAGCTTAAAGATGAAGCCAGAAGCCCCACCGCCTAACATTGCTAATAATTCTGTACTCATTTTTTTATATTTCTATAAACTATAACTGCTAAAAAGGCAAGCCCCATTAAGAGCCCTGTGGCTGCAGGTTCAGGAACTGCAGGGTAATCGACACCAAACCTGTAATCAAGTTCGTCCCAACCATACTGTGTATTCTCATACTGTACACCATCCCACTCTTGTCTGTCTAGTAAAGGTACAAAGTAATACCACTCCCAATCTTGGTTAATGTTAATCCAAGATATAGTCTCATACTCTTCTTCTTCTACTATACTCATTTTTTAAATACGGATGCTATCTCCTTAATAATCTTAGAGATAATATTATTCTTTGGTAGGAACATGGCTATGATAGACAAAATACCAACATAGGCAAGCCCCATTGCCCATAAATCATCTTTGTATGTACTAAATATGTGTTTAAAAAATTCCATTAGTTTGTTGGTGATACTTGTCTATGGGGTGTGATATCGTCTTCCATAGGGTCAATTGGTGTTTCTACAATAGGTATTTCTTGTTTGACTTCTTTCTTTGGTTCCTCTTTACTTTCTTCCAATGACTCTTCTTGCTTTGTTTCTTCCTTTGGCTCTTCTTGTGGCTTTGATTCTGTTTCTTCGTTATTCTTAGATGGTTGTTTCGATTCTTCAGACTTTTCCTGAGCTTGTTCTTTACTTGGCTCTTGTGTTGGTGTCGGCTCTACACTATTCGGCTGCTTTGTATCAACAGCGTTATCGGTATCGACGTCAACGGATGACCCTGTGGGATCCTCAATCGCAGCAACTCGTTCAGAAATCATTTCCTGCCCCCAAGAATGCAAGTCGTCAAAGTCGACAAAAGACTCAAAGAAAGCAGGAGGTTCAATAATTCCTTCGTACACATCTTCTGCTACTTGTGCTACAACTAACTCTGTGTAAGTAACAGCTAACTCTGTTTGTGCTACAGCTGCAGTACTTACAGCCATTGTCCCAGCGGTCCCAAGGGATGATATCTTTTCTACTACTGGGAACTCTTTTAATCTACCTATTAGTGTTTTAGCACTTTGCTTTGCTGCTTTAGCTTGCTCTTGTGCTTCTTCTTTTAAGCCATCATCATCTAATACTTTTTCTAGTGACTCCTTAAGGTCTTGTAAATTCTTCTTTGCCTCTTTATTGTCCATTCTTTAACTCCCTTACTATCTTTATAATCGACAAGACCATAAATGTAAGAGTCGCTAAACCGACAAATAAACTAATAACTTGATCTACGCCCTGTAACCAAATACTGGCAATAAACCCTGATACTCCTACTGATGACCTATAAATTATTTCTTCCATGTTTGTAAATAGCGTGTCAATTAAAGATGGGTGCATTAACCTCTGTAACCATTGTGGCTTGTTCTTCTTCAGTAAGAGTCGTGTAGTCAGTAACCTCTAAAGCAAACTCATCGTCATATGTTATAAAAGGTAAGGTAGCAAATTTTATTGTACTACTTGAATCCGAAAAGAAAGGTAAGCCTATTGCTTCACCCTCTTGCATTGCCTTAGCTTCTGCATCTGATGCTGTTGAGTATATTATATAATTAGCCATTTTAGTAATTAGATGAAA
>VMHT01120160.1_pt1 | contig 42050 bp, 70 predicted proteins | sample 4693611 | NCBI WGS metagenome assembly VMHT01 (sample SAMN12280063, study PRJNA550983) | marine metagenome | isolation source: seawater sampled from same location over 5 years 0.02-0.2 micron viral filtrate | place: USA: collected off the coast of southern California halfway between the port... ...
CCTGGCGTTAGGCTCGCGCAGGCCAGGGATGCTCTTCAGCACGCCGCTGCAGGAATCGACAAACCACCCTGCCCTTAATCACCTCGGACAGATAGAGCTCCACGGGTGCGCCCCGCTTTGGAAAAGGGCCTTCTACGCGACCGGGGTGCCACTCCGAGGCCGAGCAATTATTCGGTGGGGCAAAAAGTGGGGCAAAAATGCCGGCAACAAAAAAGGGGCTAGGCTGTGAATCGCCTAACCCCTTGTTTTATTTGGTCGGGACGGAAGGATTCGAACCTTCGACCCCTTGCACCCCATGCATGGGGTTTAATCGACCTATCTTATTGATTTTATTGGGTTTCAGACTTTCCCGACTGACCAAAAAGACAGTGCTTTGTGGCGTTTCGCAAACCTTGCAAATCAAAGACTTGCGGCAGAGTTTTGCATCACCGGAACACTGTCCGCCCGTCCTGTACTCCCAAGCTGACGCGATCTGACGCCACCGGCCTACAGACGCCGGCCGCCCTACCCTGGCACTGTCCGTCGTCGGCATGGATGCCAGCGACCAGAGGTCAGCGTTACTCGGCGGGCACCTCAGGCACGATCCTCACCAGCCCCTCCGGCTGCTCAGTACCCACGACGACATTATCGCACCATGCCTGTACGTCGGCCTCCTCCGGCGGCTCCCGCCCGTATTTGTCGGCCAGCGCGGTAAGCGCGGCCAGGGCCTGCTCAGGGTCGGACAGCACCGGCAGATACTCGGCTTTGATCTGAGTGCTGGCCATGTAGTGAGTGGCTGGGGCCTCGCCCGTGGGACTCAAGGCGCAAGCGCCAAAGGTCTCGGCACCGCCCGTGTCGAAATCGAATATTCGTGCCAGCCGGTTGGCGGCAGGAGCACACGTCACGGGGATTGTCAGTATTGCTCGGGTCCATGTTTTCATGTGAGGCTCACTCCCGATTTTCCGGCAAGATACTGGTCAAGCTCTACCTGCGGCGCCGCCGAAACAATATAGTCAGTTATGACAACACCGTAGAATCGGCCTTCAAATTCGGCGGTCCCATTATACAATCGCCCCAGAACGAGGCCCGCCAACCCTTGATTCCCTGCCGCCCCGGAGGCAACCTGCGCCGCGTTTTTGTATATCTCCGATGACGCCCCATTGAAAATAGCCGTCAGAACCACGTTCTCAGCGGGGACAAATGCATCATTGGCTATTAGGCTGCCGCCTGCGTACATCCTGAAATCGGGGGCCGCATCCGCTACAGTAGAAATATCCATACGCTCGGCGCCCGAGCCATCATTGCCAGACGATGGCACGCCTGTGGAATTACTCTGCAAACCCAGCGACTGCTGGACAGGCTGGGCGAGAACAGCGGACGAAGCCACCAGATAATCATCTGCGCCATCAAATTCAAGCCAATTGAGCCCGCCTCCAGTTCGATAAACAGGCTTCGATGCGGTAGTGGTCTGAGAGGCGTGGTGCCCATTCCCGGACTTATCCAGCATCAGACCCACGGGGTCGCCATCCCCTGTTACTGGGATCGTCCCTGCCGCATCCTGGAACAGAGTTGTGAGGTCTGATGGGTCGTACCAAGCACCGTCCTGGCTTGCCTCAAAAAGCTCAGCCGGAGTCCATTCGTAAATCTCAAAATCACCCGTCGCCAGCGCTGCTGCATCCGCGTCACTGATTGCCGAGGGTTTGTACACCATGTCGGCAACAGTCACCAAACCGCCCTCACAAATGTGTGTCGGCTCGGTCGGCGTGTAGCTCGCTACGGTATAAATGGCCTGCCCACCAGCCCAGACTTTCGCCGTCCCGCCCGAGTAGGAAACCACCATTTTGCCGGAACCTGAAAATCGTTCATTCAGGCCCATACCTTTCAGCGGCTCCGAGTTATAAAATTCTGCGTCGATAATCCAGTGGCCGGCAGAGGCATTAAACGCGGGCACGTCGTCGATAGCTGCCGTTTCGCTCAGTGAGGCGTCCAGAAGCAGGCCTTGGGCGACGCCGTTCGAGTAGTTGAAGCGCGGCTCATTCGCGGCGGCGGTCTGCGTGTTGCCGTCCTTGTCCTCGTAATCGGCCGGCGCAGGCCGGGTCAGGGTGAAGGCGACGCCGAAATCAACGGTTTTGAGGTTCTGCATCAGACCTCCTCCAAGACGTAAGACTGGTTTTTAAAGTTGGCGAACAGCGTGCTGCCGCTGAAGTCGGGGTGCAGGCTGCCGATCAGGGCGAGAATCCGGCTTTCCTGGCTGTTGAGGGCGTCCACCGCGTCGGCGAGGGTCTGGCTGTTCGGGTAGTCGCCCTGAGCCACGGCGGTGCCGTTATCGTTCTGGTACAGGGTCAGGCCGCCCGCATCCGGCACCCAGAAGAACTCGGTGTCGGAGGTGCCCGCGATACCGGCCGCCGTGTCGCCGTAGGTCGGCGCGCCATTGGCCGCCACGCCGGTGATCAGGTTCAGCCTGCTCTGAATCTTCCGCATGGCGCGGGTGAAGATGGCGGCGGTCTCGATGTCGCCGCTGGCCATCTCGGGGATACCGTCGGCGGTGAAATCGCGCTGGATGGCGTAGGCGCCGGAGCGATCCGCGCCCTTGTACGGGACGGTCAGGGTCAACTGCGTATCGCTGTCCACGCTGGCGATGTCGTAAACGACGCCCGTGCCGGCCATGACGAAGCTGTCCCCGGCGCTGACGTTCGCCAACCACGCCGTGCCGACGCCGGACACAACGGCGCTATCCTGAACCGCCGACGCGGTTCCGGTTCTGTACTGTGACATGGGGTTCTCCGATAGTATTAACGTCAGGTCTTTCCTAAATACTTTAGGTCGCCTATATAAACGCTTCGGTCGGGTGAAACTCCGTTAATCCGGAATTGCATGCTAGGAAAAGGCTGACTGAGTGTTGTATCCGGAATGTTTGTCGTGATCGTCGCCACCAATTGCCTATTCACATAGAAGAGAACCCTGTCGGAGAGGGTCTGGAGTCCTAGCCGGAGACGGAACTGATTGGTGGCCGAGCCCATCAATCCAAGGCTGACTTCCGTGATAACGCCGTCACGACCACAAGCCGCGTGCCACTCAAGTGATCCGCCCACTGGCTTAAGCCAAAAACCAATCACATTCTTGCCGGCTGACGAGGGGTCTCCTCGCCCGATAAAGAAGTTGGCATCGTCGCTTATTTGAAGATTGCTGCCGAGCATCATCTCTGCTGTGATTTTAGTGTCGTACCCATCAAAAGTTTGGAAGCTGCCCTTATTTGTTTCTGGCACAACATAAATACTTCCCCCGTCCGTGCCGCTATCAATGCGTAGGCGGAGTGCGCCGAGACGGCCATATACGTTATTGCTCGGGTTATCCTCAACAGAGACCGAGGTGCCGGCTGGAGCGATTATTGAATAATCCAGCAGATTGTGTGTGACAATGTATCTCGAATAATCTCCGGCGTTGAAATTAGCAAACCCCTGAAAATCTGTGTCCGCACCGATTGAAAGCATGGCGCCATCGAATCGAACGAACTGCCTGGAGCCGTCACCAAAGTAAAAGGTGCCATCATTCTGGATATAAGATCGCCAGTCGGCCCCGTCGTAATACCCCAGGTGGGTGGCGGTCAGATTCAGGCCGGTGGAGGGCGTATCACCCAGCCGGGACGGGATGCCGGACAGGTTGCTGTACCAGTCGGCGCCTAGGCTGCCCGAATCGTCCCAGGTGGTGCCGTTCCACCGCTTCAGCAGCTTGGTGCTGTCGTTGTACCAGAGGTCACCCACCGCCTCCGCCGTCGGGGTGCTGGTGGTGAAGAACGTGGTGACCTTGCCGTCGGCGGTGGCTTGGGCGTCAGCGGCCTCGGACAGCGCCGTGCTAATGCCGCTGTCCTGGGCGTCCTGCCATGCGGTGCCGTCGTACCGGTAGGCCCGATTACCGTCGTCCGTGTCGAACCACAGGTCGCCGTTGCTCATGCCGCTGGCCGGCTCCGCGTCTTGATAGAACGACTGGATTTTACCGTCGGCGGTGGACTGGGCGGCGGCGGCCTCGGCCAGCGCCTGACCAATGGCCGCATCCCGCACGTCCTGCCACACCGATCCGTCCCACCGATGCAGCCGGTTCTGGTCGTCGGTGTCCACCCACAGGTCGCCGACGGACTGTGCCGTGGGCTCGCCGGCTTGGTAGAAGGTAAGGATTTTGCTATCCGCCGTGCCCTGTGCCGTCGCGGCATCAGAAAGAGCCTGGCCGATGCCCTCATCCTGAATCTCCACCCATGAGGTGCCATCCCAGCGGTACAGGCGGTCAGTGTCGGAATCCACCCAGAGGTCGCCCACACCATCGGCGGTGGGCTCCGAGGACTGGTAAAAGCTCGCGACCTTGCCGTCTGCCGCCGCCTGGGCATCGGCTGCATCCAGGATTGCCTGGGCGGCGTCGGCGGATGCCTGGGTGAGCGTGTCCGCCTCGCCGCTGTTAATGTCCGCCAGGGAGCCGGGCTTGTCGCTCAGGTTGCTGTAACCGCTGCCGCCGGTGATCACCACGGAGCCGGAGAACGCTGCCGAGCCGTCGCTGTAGACGGCAAACAGGGTGGTCCCGGCGTACTGGTAGGTGATCATGCCGGTCTTGCCGTCGGCGGACTTCGGCCCCAGCGTGGCCACGGCATCGCCCACGACACTTTCCACCTGCCCCTCCACGCTGATCTTCTCGGTGGCGGCCAGGGTGCCGGTGACGATCTTGGAGGCGGTGAGCTTGACGATCTTGGTGCTGTCGATGGCGTCGTTGGCCAGATTGGCGTCGATGAACGCCCGGTCGGCGTCGGTGACCGTGGCCCAGGGGCTCAGGCCCTCCACCTCACCAGCGGACAGCGACGGCGTGGTAACCGTGAACTGGCTGCTGATCGTGCCCTGGCCGAAGGCGTCATAGGTGGCAAACCGCAGGTAGTAGGTGCTGTTGTCGGTGAGGCCGGACAGCACCACCGGCCCGCCGTACTGCTGGGCCACCAGGTTCTCAGGGCCGGGGGTGAATCCGGTGGTCTGGCTCATCCATACCCGGGAATCGCGGTAGTCCAGGTCTTCCGGCGGCTCGAAGTCAATCTGCGCACTGCGGAAGCCGGCGGAGATGGTCAGGGTGCCCGGCAGGGGCGGGGCCACGTTCTCAACGCTCAATCGCGCGGCCTGGGCACTGATCTGGTTCTGCCGGCCCCGGCAGTACACCCGGACCTCAAACGCGCGCCATGCGCCCGCTGAGAGCGTCTCGCGCTGGTGGTCCTCGGCGTTCTTCTCGTAGGTGTAGACGAACTGCGGGTCATTCACCCATTCGGTGCGCACCAGGGACAGGGTGCCGTCCACGTCCGCCCACACCTCGACCTGATAATCCCGGAAGTACAGGTCCAGCCCGCCAGAGCCGGCGCCCTGCTCGCCCTCCTGGCCCATTTCAAACCATTCGGTCACCGAGGTCTTGCGCCAGACGAACTTGGCGTCGCGGCCACCGAACACGGTGTCGTTGCCCTGCTCGAACAGCTCCAGGCCGTTGACCGGCGGGGCCGGGACCACCTCGTTCGGATCGTCCTCCGGCTCCTCGCTCACGTCGCCGGGCGAGCGGACATAGGTGGTCGTGATTTCCGCCACGGTGCCGTCCTGGTTCACCTTGCCGCGCAGGGAGACGCCCCGGACCTGGACTTCGTAGGTTTTGCCGTCGCTGGGCACCACGAACGTGGCTTCGGGCGAGGCCGGGCCAACCTCGAACCAGCCCGCCTGCCCCAGCTCGCGGTACTCCACCAAGCCGTAGGCGTAGTTGCTCACGCTCGGCGGCTGGACGCCCACCTCGATGGTGGAAAGGTTCGCGTTGGCCGAGCGAGGCGTGTTGGTGGCTTCCTGCAGGGTGACGGCCGGCGGGTTCAGCGTAACCGCCGGCTCATCCTCCACCGGCTCGATATAGCCGGTCAGGATTTGCACGGTGAACGCGGTTTCCCAGACCATGGCGCCGGGCGCCGGCGATGTCGTGGCCGTGCCCTGCTGCGGGGCGGGGCCTTTGTCGCTGGAGACCGTGACCACGCCATCATTGGTGATCTTGTAGGGCTTGAGGCGCCGGCCAGCCCACACCAGGTCGCCGCCGTTGGCGATCGCGGTGCGCTCGTTGATGCTGGGGGCGTTGGCCAGGCCGTCGATCAGGATGTAACAAGCGCCCGGGCCGCCCGGGCCGCCAGAGCCGGCCCAGATGTGCAGCTGGGGGTCCGCCGAAGGGCTGTAGTCGGAGCCCGGGGGCGTGCTGCCGGCCGCCCCGCTGACATCGATGTAACCGTTTACGCCGATGGTCATGCCTCGCGCCACGATCATCAGGCCCGCACCACCGGCCCCGCCGTCACCGCCGGGCCGCTCGTACTCGATGAAGCCCTCGTAATTGGAGATCACCGAGCCGCCGCCGCTGCCGCTGGAGCCGCGCAGATCCACCGGGTACAGCGTGATGCCGCTTTCGTCCTGGTCGTACACCGGGGGCGGCGTCTGGCCGGGCTGAATCTGGCCGCCAATGATTGCCCCGGCCGGGCGCATGGTGGCCAGGCCGTCCACGTCCAGCAGGTACGGATCGAGCGTGCCCCGGTTCTGGTAGCCCCGTCCCCCCTGCGGCGTGGACTGGATGTCGATAAAGCCAGGGGTGCCCTTGTTCACCGCATCCCAGCGGCTGCCGTAGTTGAAGAAATAGCCGCCGGTGGAGACCATGCTGGTGGTTCCGGCGCCGCCCGGGCGCCCACGGCCTTTGCCGTTGATCTTGGCGTTGTTCAGCGAGAAGAAGCCACGCACCAGCAGGGCGACGTTGTCGGAGATGCGGATCTCGGCCGCGTCGTCGCAGGTCAGGTCCGTTGCGCACCAGAAGAACGATGCCTCATCGTCCAGCCCTTCCCCTCCGGCCAGGTCCAGCAGCCCCTCCACGCGGGTGACGCCGCCAGAGACGGTCACCACGCCCGGGAAATTGGCCGGGCTGATCTCGGTGCCTCGCTCATACCATTCGTCCGGGATGGCCGTGCCGGTCTCCTGCGGCGGCAGCGCGCCGGCCTTCTGGCTGGACCCGAACAGCTTTACCTTGACCTTGCCGGTCCGCCAGTCGGTGCTGATCTGCTGGATCTCGAAGTTCCGGTTCAGATGGCCGTCGTCCGTGGTGCCGGTGTAATCCTGCACCTCGAACAGGTCGACCCGCACGATGTCGCCGACCTCGAGGTCGTTCTGGTCCGGGGTCAGGGTCAGATCCAGGCGCAGCGGCGGCCCCGCATATCGGTCCCGAAGGCTGGCGATCAGCCGCTGGATCGTCTGCGAGCTGTGCCGGCTGCTGTACAGGCCCCGGAACTCCAGGTCTTTCTGGTCCGCCTTGCCGTGGGTCTGGATTGATTCCAGGTCCGGCAGGTAGTTCAGGCGGGTAAACTCCTCCTGGAAGATGTCCCAGTTCCAGGACACGAAGATCTCATTGATCACCGCGCCCATGTCGTGGGTCAGGTCGCCGTAATCCGCCACGGTGTCGGCGTCCAGACGGCGGACGTAGCCGCCGGTGGAGTGCACGGCCGTCATGCGCTGCAGGCCCAGCTGGCCATCGGAGTAAATGGGCGCATAGCAGCCCATCAGCAGGAGCATCTCTTCCTCGAGGAACTTCTTGCCGTCTTCCTCTTCCAGGCCGGCCAGGCGAATGATGAAGCCCTGGTTGTCATCGTCCGGCACCCAGAGGTCCTCCCCGATATTCTCGAAGTCGCTGGTGCGGATGAATTCGGCCGGAACGCCCAGGTGCCAGTGATCCGGCAGGTACTCGCCCGGGTAGCCGTAGATCGCGCCGGTGAGCACGGCGTAGGCCAGCATCGGCCCCGGCATCTCCAGATACACGAACTCGGTGACCTTGGGGCTGGACTCGCTGTCGTCGGTGTTGCTGAGCTCGATGCGCAGCGGGGTGGTCCCGAACAGACCCCGAGTCACGCCGGTGAACTTGTTGGCCTCCTTGCCGGTGTAGGACGCGATCTCGAAATCGTCGTCATCGCCTTCCAGGCGAAGCAGGCCGATCTTCTGCCCGGCGGCCACGGCCCCGGCCGCGTTCGGATGCTGGTACGCCTCAAAGCCGTTGGTGGTCAGAACCTCGATTTCGTCAGCGCCGGCCTCCAGGGTGCGGTTCAGGCGCGTCTCTTTCGGCGTGAAAACGTCCTCACGGAGCATCCGCTGAACGTCGGCGCATTTGAAGCTGTAGGCCTGGTCGCGGTAGCTGGCCTCGTCCACGATCTGAGTGGTGGCCAGGATATAGCTGGACCACGGCAGGGCCTCATCGCCGACATAGAACCGGACCGTCTTGCCCCGCAAACCTTTGCCCTGGCTCAGCCGCTCCGCCTGCAGCGCGGTCAGTCCATCGTCCAGCACCTCAAAGTTCAGGCTGCCGATCTCGGAGTTGGCCTTGTCCGGGTTCAGCTTCTGGGAGGTGCCGGAAATGCTCACCAGAACGCCCTCGATGACGTTCTCGCCGGTCAGGCCGGTGATGGCGTGGGAGGTCAGGTAGAACAGGTCATCGTCGCCGAAGTCGATGGACACGACGAACTGGGGCGCCTGCCACTGGCTGTCGTTGACCTCGGCGAAGGCGCTGTTATCGATTCTCATACGAACTCACGCACGTTGAAGTTGACCGAGTAGAAGCCGACGCTATTCACCAGCGACCAGCTGGGGTCGCCATCGATCTGGCAGGTGCGCAGCGTGCCGGAATGGGTTATTTCGAAAGTCTCGCCGCCGGACACGGAATCCAGGAACTCCTCGAGCTGGGCCAACTTGGTTTCGTCGTCCTCGGCGACTGTGGAAGTGCGCCACTCCCGGTCAATTCGGGTCAGCCGCTCGAAGCGCCGGCCGGACAGAGAGGTGGAGCTGGCCACCTGTCGCCGGGGGCGCGGCGTCCAGTCGGAAATGGGCACCTCGAAGGTGTACTCCTCGCCCTCGACATGCCCAGCCATCAGGCTGCGCTTGGCGATATAGGTGATCGTGGCCATTCAGGGCTCCAGAAACGAAAAACCGCCTCATGGGCGGTCAATAACAAGGCGGTCGGCTGTTACAGGGCAGCGATCAGAGCGGCCACGGAATTGATGATCTGGGCTGAGGCCCAAAGGCCGGCCACACCGATGACGGCCCAGGCCAGCCGCCGGGCATGCCGGTTCTCGGCGATCTGCATGCAAACCTCCAGCAATTTGCTATAATCCAAATGCGTCGCTCCTTGGTCTGGTCAAGGGGTAGAACGAAGAAACCCCGGAGGGTGGCTGCCCTGCCGGGGTTTCGTTTGTCTGGGCCTCCGAAAGGCCAATCTAGCTTTTACCAGGGCCAGCAGCCGATGCGGCTGTCAGGCACCCATAAAAACCCGCCGGAGCGGGGTCTGTTTAGTGGGCTGGTCCGGTCGGGCCGGAATCGCCGTCATCGTCATCCTGCTTGGGCCGCAAGCCCTCCATGATCAGATCCTCTAGTGGCGTTTCATCGGCGCTCGCGACCTGGGTTTCGCCAGCATTGTTCAGATGCACCGTCATGGCGCCTCCTTCATGGCCTTAGCGCAGTACGGGGACGCCTTCACCAGGCCCTCGTCGGACCGCAGAATCGCATCCTTTGAAAGTGCATAATCCGACCGGATCACTATGGCGTCCGGCCTGACATCTCGGATTGAGGCGGTCGTGCTTTCCTGGAAGATGAGCCGCTTACCATCATATTTGAGTCTGTTTACGGCGTGCTTCTCGTTCCAGGAGTAGCAGTACAGGCCTGTGCCGTCCTCGTTGATCTTCAGGGTGAGCAGGTATGCGGACATGCTTCCGGTCCAGGTGCCCACCATCGAATCGCCGGGAGAGACCGCCCTCGTTTCTGAGAACCTTCCGCTGAGCATGTCATCGACCGGATTGGAGCAGCCGCCCAGGATGCCAGCGAATAGCACCAATGCACCGAACCTCATTGCTCCGATCCTTTTGGGGCAACCCTGAAGTGATCGCGCTCTTGGTGGGCCGTATGGACCACGTAGACATCCACGGGCTCGTCGGTGATGGGCTTCTCAAGCGGCACGATGGTCGTCGTCCACCACATCTTGAGGGAGCTGGAGCTGGGCACGTTGGGCACACTGTCGGTGCCTTCCTTCCGACTGACCTCTTCCCCGTCACGCTTAACCACGATTTCCAGCCACTTCCCCTTCGCTGAATCCAGGGAGTAGGCGTCAAGGCGCACCACGAAATACCCGCCAGGCCAAGGGATCTCGTCCGCCTCTTTCATGGCCAATTCGGCCTCTTTGCGCTCACGCTCTTGGAGCATCGAGGGCGTGACATACTCCAGTGTGACTCGCCCCATGTAAGAGCTTTTCTCTACGTGCTCAATGGGGTAGCCATTGCCCTCGTTCGTTGGGACCCCCATCATCTTGTCCATGTTGGCACAGCTGGACAACGCCAGGGTCAGCGCCAGCACCATGGATGCCATTTTTATTGTCATGTGCATTCCCTTTTTTGCGTGTTGAGGCCCAAATCCTATGTGATGCAGGTCACACCGTCTAGCGAAGGGTCCGCCCGTTTCGGCTGTTAGAGTCGATCAGCACGTAGTCCTTGTTGGCGATCCTTTCTTTTAAGGCGTCGCCGAACATATCCGCAAGCTCATCTTTGGTGGCGCCCACGACGCTGCCCTGAACTGTGATCGAGATCGAGCTGCCGCCGCCACTATCGGCCCCTCTGCCGCCGTCTAGCTGTACCGGTGCGGGTGCTGCCGGGACAGTGTTCACGCCCCCCGTGATAGCGGCCGCACCTCCGCCGCCGTTGAAATTGGCGGATTTAATGGCGCTGAGCTGTGCTGTCTGGGCCACTACGGCAGCGGTGGCAGCAATTGGCGCCAGGATGTGACCGATCACCGGCACCGCCGAGGCAGAGGCATATGCGTTGGTGGCTGCCAGCGGGATATTGATTGCCCCCTGCGCAATAGCCGCCGCCTTGCCAATCTCGAACATCTTGCGGTTTTCGCTGGCCATGAGGCCGGTCAGCAGGCCAAACACGTCGGCCGTGCCTTTAAGCTGCAATTTCCACCGCTGCTGGTCGAGATTGTTAAGGCTTTCCTTATGCCTCTCCTCCTCAGCAGCTATCGCATCATTCCATTTGGTGCGATTGTCGAAGTCGGCAGAGCGGGCCGCCTCCAGCACCTCGAGGCGCCGCTGATGATGCTCCCGAAGAAGCTCCTCCTCGGTCATGTACCGCTCAAGCAGCTGCTCGCCCGCGTCGATGTCGGTGGCGCGCTCCTTGTCCATCTCCGCCAGGATTTCAGCCGCGTCCCGGCGTGACTTGATGCTGAACTCCAGCGCCTTCTGCTCGGCCTCATACGCCTCGATCTGCCGGTACGACCCTTCGATGGCGGCAAGCTGCGCGGCGGTGGCGCCTTCTTTCTGGGCGCGGTACAGCTCCTCCTGGCGGGCCGTCATGCCCAGGGTTTCGGCTTCCAGCTGGAGGGCTGCGACTCGCTTCTGGATGGAGTCTGTGGCTTTGTCGTCACCGCCGCCCCCCGGTGGCTCGGGCGGATCGCCGCCGCCCTGGTCCGGGTTGGTGTTGCCGAAGCCCTGGTTGAAACTCTGCTGTAGGTCGTAGGCCACCTCAAGCCGTTCGCGCACCTCCTCGATCTTGCGCTTGATCTCTTCGTCGCTGGTGAACACCAGCCCGATGTCTTTCTCCAGAAAGGAGGCATCCAGCTGCTTCTCCAGGCCGGCGAGCTCGCGCTCAAGCCTTGGGATGTCGTCGGCGGCCACGCCGTTGATCTTGGAGGCCAGCTCGGCACCAAGGTATTCGGTGAAGTTCACCACTTCGCTGGCGCCAGAGGCCATGGTGCCGATCAGTGTGGCGAAGGCTGTGCCAAGGGTGACCACGCTGTCTTTAAAGTTCGGGTCGGTGACAAGTTCCCGCAGGTCATCAATGGCGTCATTGAAGCCGGAAACGTCGGTCTCGCCGAAGGTGTCGATCAGGTCGTTGCGCAGCTGCTGGAGAGACTGGCCCACGGTGCGGGGCATGTCCTGGAATTCGCGGTTGATGCTGTCCGCGCTGGATAGGAGCGCCCGGGTCACCGCCGATCCGGTCAGCTGGCCCTCGGCGCCAAGGGTCCGCAGCTGGCCGATGGTCACGCCCAGGCCATCGGCAATGGCGCGCGCCAGGCGAGGGCTGTTCTCCAGGACCGAGTTCAGCTCCTCGCCGCGCAGCGTGCCGGAGGCCATGCCCTGGGAGAGCTGGAGGGTGGCGGAGGCCGCTTCCTGCGCGCTGGCGCCGGAGACCACGAACGACTGGTTAATCGCTCGGGTGACCGTCAAAAGCTGCTGGTTGGTCAGGTCGAGCTCTTCACTGGAGCGAGCCAGCCGGGCGTACAGGTTGATGGTTTCCTCGAGGCCGCCCCGGGTCTCCTGGGCTAGCTTGTAGGCCGCCTCGTAGGTGTCGTTCAGCTCCTCCTGGCTCTCGGTCACCAGTCGCAGCTGGGAGCGCAGCTCGGAGTAGGTATCCGAGGCCTGAACCACGGCGCGGATCGCCACACCAATGCCCACCGCCGCCAGGACATTGCGCAGGCCGCGATACGCCCCGCCCAGTTGGTCGGTGGCGCGGGTGAGCCGCTCGGTTTCCTGCTCCGCCCGGCGTGACTTGTCGGTCAGGCCATCCAGGGACCGCTGGCCACGGTCCACTTCGCGGCTGTCAACGGCTAGTACGAGACGCGCTGTTTCGGTCATTCCAGGCCTTCGATCTCAGGTGGTCCAGATGCCGCAGCACATCCACTTCCCAGGGCAGGAGGTGGACGCGCTTCAGTGCGGCCCAGTGATGAATCTCGGTGTAGGAGCAGTCGCCCAGCTCACAGAACCAGCCCCACAGGTAGGCGGTGCCCTCCGGTGGCGGATCTGTTCTCAGGCTCTTGGGTTTCTTGCCGGTCTGGCGGTAAACCGCCTCAAGCTGCTGCCGGCGGCTGGCGCCGGTCTTGGGGTCCGGAATCGTGTCCGCTATTTCTTTTTCCGCCCACTCGTAGAGTCGGTGGACGGCTTCCCGAAAAAACGCGCATCACGCGAGGCGTGGCGGTCGATCATGTCCCGGAGCTGGGGAGCTTCGCGGAGCAAGGTCTTCACGTTCTCCTCGGTGAATTCTTCCGGCAGGTTCCAGCCGGCCACCAAGGTCGCGCACAGCGCCACATGGCGCTCGGTGCTGTTTACGGGCTGCCCCTTGGCGACCGCCTCCATGTCCTCGCGCCATGCGTCTTGCTTGGCCTGCTGGAAGGCGTCAGACCATTGGGAGCGGATAACCAGGTGGTATTCGGTCTTGGTGCCGTCCGGATGCGACAGGGGCACTTCCGTGCCCTCATTGGCTTTCTCGCGGGTGAAGAACGCTTTCATGCTCATTACGCAGCACCCCGCAGGATCACGATCTGGCTTTCCTCGGTGGCGTCATACAGGGCCTGGAAGTCCATGGAGACGGTGACCTCGCCCTCGCCGCTCACGTCCGGCTGGCCGGAGTTGTACTTCACGCGCGGCAGGCTGAACGTGTAGGCGTTCGTGCCGTCGCTCAGGGCGAACTCCAGGCTGGATTCGGTTTCGTTAAGGAACTTCTCGTACAGCGTCTCGCTGTCGAAAAACGCCGTGATGGAGCCGGTCAGGTTGGAGCGGGCGATGCTCATGCACGCCGCCGTATCCGAGCCCACAACGAACAGCGGGGACAGACCGTTCTCCAGGGTCAGGGACAGCTCGGTGACGGTCGCAATGGGGGAGCCGCCCTCGCTGACCTGGCCGGAGAACGAATCGAACGGGCTGGTGGTGCTCGCGTCCTGATAGGTGGCGCCCGCAATCGCGGTCTGAGCCGGCGCGTCCATGGAGCGGCCCACCAGACCAAACGAACTGGTGATGATGGCGTTGGTGGAGACCGTCAGGTTCCAGGTGTTGAACTCACAGCCCAGGTAGCGCAGGTACTGGCCGATGTCCGCAAAGTGCCGCTCGATGGTGAACGGCCGGCGAACCACGCCCGCTTTCAGCGTGTCGGTGCCGGCGGAGGGGGAATCTTCCTCCCACGTCCCGCACAGCACCGCCTCGAGCATCGGACCGAACGCACCGCCGAAGCTCAGCTCGGTGGAAATGTCGCCGCCCACCTGCTTGTTGCCGTGGCGCATGTCGGCGATCTGCCGGTCAGCGCGCAGCTCGTTGCTTTGCAGGGCCTCTTTCGTCAGGGCCAGCGTGGTGCCGGTCTGGCGAATCGGGGTGAAGTCGGGGGTTGCCGGAGTGGTGCCGGCTTCGGTTTCGGCCACCAGGGCCATAGAGTGGCGTGAGCCGTTTGCAGGGCAGCCCATATCGAACCTCCATCAAGGGAATGCCGCGTCTCACGACGGGGCGGTTTGGACGTCTCACGACGGCCAGAAACGAAAAAGGGCGAGGAAAGGCCGGCAAATCCGGTTTGATTCCTCGCCCTTTTGGGGTTGAAAAATGCACCACGCCCCCACGTCTCACGACGGTAGGGCGCAGCGGCTTTAAGTTTTGCTTCCGGGCACCACTTTCAGCAGGGAAGTGACGCTGCGCGGGAAGAATTTCTTGGTTTTCTGCACCATCTGCGCGTAGGCACGCTCGTATCTCGGCACATCCTCCGGCTCAAGATCGTTCAGGGGATCGCAGCACTCCATGGCATTGAGAACGGCCAGCACATCTTCGGCGTCCATTTCCAGAATTACGCGCTTGTTCATAGCAGTGTCTCATCCATAAAAAGGGTAAGGAATGGCTTCGGCAATAGGGGGCTATTCATACCCCTTTCAGGTCTGACCGCCAAGCACTCTGAACAAACCCAATTCATAGAGGTTTGTTCAAATGAAGATTACCCCTCAAGGTGGCCTGACCACCATTCAGTTTGGCGCACAAATCGGCATCAAGCCGGAATCTATCCGCGTGCGACTCTGCCAGACCGGCAGTTACTTCGGTGTTACCCCTCGCAAACTACCCAATGGGCGGCTGTTGTGGCCCGCTGATGCGGCGGAACAGCTGCTCAGCCCGAGGCAGTCGCCCGGCTGATCCAGGCGCTGTAGTAAATCGTCATCGTGGTTCGGGACCAGTTCTCGACCCGCCGAGGCTGCTCGTAGCCGCAGGAGCGGATCAGTACCGGCAACGGATCCCAAACCAGGAACTCCTGGGCCCGGAAATCAGCGATCAGGGTCTCGGACAGGGCTGGCGCGTTGAAGCGCGTGCCCGCCTTGTACCGCCGGGCGATCTGATCGGCCAGGGTGATGGCCGGGATGTCTCCGTCGTTGAGCGGGTGATTCAGGTCGATCTGCAGGACGCCGTCGTGCCGGTCCATGCCTTCGTCGCCGCAGGTGGCCACGCCGGGCTGGCTCGGCAGCAGGGACAGCGCCGCCCACGGGTCCGTGCCCGGGGTGAAATCCTTGTTCGGGAACGCCGTGGTCAGGCCGAAATCACCATCCAGCCAGCTCAGGACCAGCGCATTGCGAATATCCAGGTTTCTCATACGCGGTTCTTCTTGGCAGCCTCGTCGGCGATCTGGTTAAAGCGGGCCACAGTCCGGCGGACCATGCCCTCCGGGGCCTGCCTGGACCAGCCCTCGAACTCCAGGCGGTACGCATACGGCAGGTTGTTGGCCATGAAGGTCACGCCGCCGCCCTTGAGCGCCGCAACCACCTCGTTCATCTCGTTGACGGCCTGCTGCTTCTCGATCTCGCGGGCCAGCTCGCCGTCCGTCGGCGCGCCTTGGGAAATTTGCCAGTTGCCGACGAAGCGGCCGGTGCGACGGGGTGACAGGTTGATCACCTCCGCGAACACCTGGATTTCCACGGCCCGGGCGGTCTTCTCCAGGGACTGACTCGCCATCCGGCTGAACTTCTTTACGTCCGCCGCGAAGCTCATGCGTCCCTCAGTTGCACAATCCAGGCGACGGAGGCCGGATCCTGCCAGGTGTTCATCACCCGCTTGCCGCCGATGTCGTCGCCGATCTCCGGGTCTGTGCTGATCTCGCTTTGCAAAACGGTCAGCTTCTCGTCGGTGGCCAGGATGTGCTCGTTGTCGACCTGCTCGGTCTTGAAGCCCCCGAACACGCCGCGACCCTGGAAGGTCTCGGTGGTCTCGGTTTCCTCGCCGGTCAGGGGGTTGTAATCCGTGCCAGTCACCCGGGTGAGGGTGAAGCTGCGCACCGCATCAGCCAGGGCGCCGTCGAACGCCGCGGCGATGCCGGTTTGAACGTCAGCGCGAAGACCCATCAGGCTCTCCGCACCGGGAATGTGGACCCGCCACCGACCGGGAAATACGGCCGGAGCAGGTCAAAGACAAAGGACAGGTTGCCCGAGCGAGCCCGGGCCCCGTCTTGGTACTCCGTTTCCGATTCCACCGTATCCGCTTTGACCCGGGTGCGCTTGATGTCGCCCTGAGTGTCGGCGTACAGGTTGCCGGCGGCCGCCTCTTGCGCCAGGTAAGCCCCGGCGGTCTTAATGGCGTCCTCTACCGGATCACCCGCCACCACGGAGCGGGCCGTCATCCAGGCATTGGCTTGGAGCACGGCGGGGGCTTTCTCGGCCTCATCTGCCCAGTCAACGCCCAGAATCTGGTCCACGTCCGCGGTGGTGATGTAATCGGTCATCGGTTATTCCTTCGGCTTGGCCGCCGTTTTGGCTTTTGCCGCCGGCTTGGCCGCCGTTTTGGCGCGCTCAGCAGCGTGCTTGCGCTCCAGGCGCAGGGCGGTCTCGATGTCCACCGGGGCGCCGGGGGTCAAGCCGTCTTTGTTCGCTTTTGGCTCGGCTTTGGGCTTCCCCTCAGCCTTTACTTCGTTTTCCTCAGCCATGATTGCCTCCGAAGAGGCGGCCCGAAGGCCGCCGGTTTAGTTGGTTACCATGAAGGCCATCGGCACCAGCTTGCGCTCGAGCACACGGCTCCAAACGGCAGCGGTGGCCAGCTCGGCCTGGGTGAAGCTGTTGCCGGACGGGGTGCCGACCTGCTGGAAGCCGAACGGATGCAGCAGCCACGTTTTGCGCAGCCACAACTCTTCCACGCCGGCACCATCAGCGGCGGATTCGTCTTCATCCAGCGCCACCGGGTTCAGCGGGGAGCCCTCGCCGTAGCCGAAAATGCCCGGGCCGAACAGCACCGAGGTGTACTTCACGCCATCGGTGGTGCCGGCCACGGCGGGCAGGGAGTCGTCGACGATGATCCGGCGACCCATGTACGCGCGGTACAGCAGGTTGCCCTCGGAGTCGCGCACGTCCTCGGCGTCGTTCAGCTTGGTGATCTGCTTCGCCACCATGGAATGCACGGCGATAGCGGTCACGCCGTCCACCTGGTCGCCCATGGTGTAGGCGGCCTCGATGAAGGCATCGCGGCTGAAGCGAGTGTCGGCGCCCTGGCTGGCGACGGCCTCGGCGGCGATGTCGTAGACCATGTCGCCGTCGTCGTTGGCCACGTTGTCGGCCATCACGCCCTTAACCGCAGCGATCAGCCGGCGCTGCCACTGGCGCTGGAAGTACATGTCGGTCTTGGCGCGGATGGCATCCATCGCCTCGCCGCCCATAGCAAGCTCGGAAGCGAGATTGGCGGTTGACCAGCCCTTGTTCACGAACGCCTTGCGGGCGATCTGTTCGCCCTGGGTGATCTTGGACGGGGTGGCGTTGGAGGCCGGGTTATCCGAGCTGTAGTTGACCTCGTCAGCGCCGTCCAGGTCGTTCCAGTACGGCAGCTCGATCAGCTTGCCCGGCTGGGAGGCCATGGTGTCCAGCATGGCATTACGGGTAACGATGCCGGACTGGAAGAACGCGGTCTTTTCGGGACCGTTCACTTGCGGCAGATCCTGGAAGATCTCCACGTCGATGATGTCGGAAAGGCGGGTAGTCGCCATGATTGTTTACCTCTACTGGTGGAATTCGTCACGGAGGCGCTTGTAGGCTTCGGGATCCTGTTCTTTCAGGGCCTTCAGCTCTGCGCCTGTATGCTCAGAAAACTTCTTCGTGACGGCCCCGCCGCCTTTCCCGCCGGGAGCCCCGCCCCCGGTCGCCTTGCTCCCATCCACGAGATGGGGGTTGTCTTCGGCCAGGAATTCGCCAAGCTTCTTGGCGTCCCAGGCATCGCCATCAGGGCCGTTGATCTTGATCCCTTCCGGCGTGTGGCTAATGTGCTGCATCGCCTCAGCCATGAGCTGCTTGTGGCGCTTCACACCATTGGTGGCGTCCTTGTCGATCAGTTGTGCGCAAATCTTTTCAGCTTCCAGGCGGCGCATAAACTCGGCATTCTTTTGGCGCTCTTCGGTCAGATCGCGCTCCAGCTTCTCGGCGCGCTCACGCTCTGTCTTGGAGAGCTGCTCCCACTCCTGCTGCTTCTCGAGACGCTCCCGCTCGCGCTTCTCCGCCTCGCTCTCGAATTCCTGAAGCTTGCGCTTCGCCTCGGCCCGCTCTTCGCGCTCTTTGCGCAGGGCCTCTTTGAGCTCGTCGGCAGGGTCGATGCCGTCCACCTGGAGGCGGTAACCGTCGCCGTGCTCGCTGTACAGGGCCTGCTGAGCCTCTTCCAGCGCCTCGAACTCTTCCTTGGTGATCTCGAATTTCAGTGCCATGTCTGCAAACCCCGTTTGCTGGTTTCGCCTGCCCCGCAGGCATAAAAAAGGGCCGCTTGAGCGCCCCGTCTAAATCGAATGTCTGTTACAGCGTCAGCCCTTCTCGGGCCGCCAGTTGATCGAGCGTCAGCACCCGGCCGGCGTCATCGGTGAACTGGTTGATCTTGACCTTGCCGGAGCGGAACAGCGCCGCGCGGCGCGGCCCCAGCACGTCGTTTTGAAACTCTTTGCTCTGCTGGCGCAGGAAACCGCCGTAGGTCAGCTGGTTATCCACCGGCCCATCCATGCTGGCGCGTTCGCCCAAGCCGCCGAGCCGGTATTCCTCCTTCACCACCGGCACCCGGATGCTGCGGCACCGGTAATGGAGTGTCGGTCGCGGCCCCTGACCCAGCGGGTGCAGCGTGCGGTCGAAGCCGATGCACGTGATCGTGGTGTGGCTGTCCAGGGTGGCCATGAAGCGCTCACCCTCGAGAATGTCCGCGTTCGCCCGGTACACCTCATCACGCGCCGTGGCGCCGATGTGGTTGGTGGCCGTGCGAATCACCGCCTCTGCCTGCTGCCGGGAACGGGTGCGGACCAGCTGCGACACCTCGCGGGCCATCGCATCCGTGGTCTTGCCCTCCAGGACACCCGCCTGAACGACCCGCATGCTGTCGCGGCCGACGCCCTGGGCAAAGTCGTCGAATGCCTCGCGGATGGTGAGGCGCTTCTCCACGTTGCCGCTCAGCAGAGTCATCTTGCTGCGGGTCGTGATCGCCCGGATCTGCTCAGGCGTGAAGCCCTGACGAATCTCTACCGTAGCGCCGGAGGCCAGCAGCTTGGCGGCGAAGCCGGCCTCTTGCTCGGCGAAGTCTTCCAGCTCCAGAGCGCCCTGCATGCCGGTGGTGGCGTGGACGATGATTTCCCGCAGGTCGCGCTCCAGGGCCACCATTCGGCCCGCCTGAAACTCGGTAGCGCCGGCAATGCGCTGCTGCAGGTCTTTGGCCAGTTCCCGCAGGATCGGCAAAGCCCGCTTTACCTGACCTCCGCCGAACTGCTGGATGTAGATCTGGTGCCGGATCAGGGCCTCGAGGAGCTTGCCGTGCGAGGTCAAAGCTCAGTGCCCCCGGACTGGACCTCCGCGTCGATGTCCTCATCGGTGCGGTCGGGATCAATGCCGCCGGTCTTGCGGCGCCAGGCCCGGTAATCTGCCTTGGCAATCAGGCCCCGGTCCACCTCCTGGATGCGCGCCATGACCATTTGCGGATCGGCGTCCTGCTCGTAGAATTCCTGATTGAGCCGGAACGTGATGTCATCGAACACATCGGCGCTGGCCATGAACAGGGCTGCCCATTCCAGGCAATTCTCGAGACCGTCGCTCACGTTGTCCGCCAAAGTGGACAGATTGGCGTTCTCGGCGCCCGTCCGGGCCTTCACAGCCTCTTCCCGCTCGTTGCCGCCGCGCTGCTCGATGAGCTTGGCGCCGATGGCCAGCATCTGGGCCTCTTTCTGCTCCATGAGCTTGAGCGGCAGATTGCGCTCTTCGGCCTGGACCAGATCCACGCTGCCGTTCTTCGTCTGGATGCCGCGACGCGCCCCGACAAGCACCCCGTTGGGGTTCAGGTCGTTCCATTCCTGAGTGCTGGTGTCGCCGATATTCACGTGGAACATGGGCTGGCCGACGATGAACGACGCCTCCTCCAGGTCCGCGCTGTTGCGGTAATGGGCGATGTTCACGTCCGCGATGTCCAGCAGGAGCGGATTGTCGGGATGCTCGTCGTTGTTGCCGGCGCCAATGAACTGGAACGGGATCACATCCCACCGTTCACCGTTGGCCTTGCGCGGTTCCGCCCGGGCAACCTCCTCGTTATTGCGGAAAACCCGCTGAACGTAGAGGCCGGCATCATCCAGGCTCAGGACGCGGTATTGCGTCTCGCGATTGACCTGGAACTCATCGACATCAACGTCGTACCACTCGCGCAGCACCACCAAAACCAGCTTCTCGCCGTCACGGCGCCAGTTGGTGATGCTCGGCGAGGGGTAGGCGCGCAGCGTGGCCCGCAAGCCCTGGGTCTGCTCACGGGTCAGCCCGTCCTCGGCCTCCGGGTAGTCCACCAGAACGCCGTTGATGCCGTTGGTGGCCGTGTCGGACACCGCGCCCCTGGCAAACTGGGTCAGGCTCATGCCGGAGCCGTCGGCGTCGTCTCGCATGTACTCAATCACGGACGGCAGCTCGGCCTCGGGCTTCTTGCGGAATACCGCGCCCAGCATCCCGTCGTGGGTGCGCTTCGTAACGCCCAGCCACAACGCCCGCAGCTTGTACTTGGCGTACCGGTCGGGATCGTCCGGATCAGGGTCCGGCAGGTACACAGTGCCGCGCCGTTTGATCGCGTCAGAGCCCTCAACCGCATCCCGGACCCGTCGCGCTTTCTCTTCATGGCGCGAGTAATCAGGGTGGAGCGTTTCAACGGGCATTCTGTTACCTCATGAACTTGATGGGGCCGACGCTGGCCGGCTTGATCACCGGGTACTCGTAATGGATGAAGTAGCCGCCGGCGTCCGGGAAGTGGTCGAGGCCCTGCTTCTTGTCCGGCTCGCCGTGCTGGTTGTAGGCCTGCTGTTCCAGGCACTTCACATACCCAGGGCAGCGGTCGACGTTGACCCTGTACCCACTCTGGAGCGCCGCGTTCATCGCGTTGATCCGGTCCTTGACCGGCGGGTTCTGCTTGGGCGCGTGGATCGTGAACCCGGCCTCCCGCAGGATGGCCAGGTCGGTCTTGCTGGCGTCGACACTGCGCCGGCCGCCACCGGAAGCGTCCGGGTACACATGGATGGCGTGGCCTTGGTAGCGATCTTTGATCAGCTGGACCATGTGCGGCGTGTCGTAGCCGTTGGCGATTTCGCCGACCGCTACCGGCTTGCCGTTGCGCTTCACATGGACGACCGCCGACATCTGGCCGACGTTGAAGTCCATGCCGATGAACAGTGGCTCACCGGCCTGCTCGGTTTCCTGGGTGTTGCACCGCTTTCGGTCGAACTGGATGTACACCGTGCCGGTCGTCAGGTTGACGAACTCGCCCTCGATGTAGGCGTCCAGCAGGTGCGACGGGTAGATGTCGCGCAGGCTGTCGATGTAGCCGTCCGGCAGGTGCGGATTGCTGTACGACGGCGCCCGGATGATCTCATAGCCCGGCGGGCGCTTTTCGTGCCACGTCTCGTAGACGAAGCGGAAGCCCTCCGGGGTAGTGGCCACGCCGACCGTGTTGGGCGAGCCGTCCGCCTTCCTCTGCCGGTTACGGGACAGCACCCGGCGCCAGACCTCGGCGGCGTCGTCGCGCTTCAGCGTGTCCAGCTCGTCCACGTCCGAATCGCCGACCTCAAAGCCGATGATCCGCTGGGGCGTGTCCATGCTCCTGAAGATGATCCGGCCGTAGCCGTCGATCTCCAGGATGTTGTGCGGGTGTTTCGTGAGCCGGTACGGCACCTTCAGGTCTGACAGCATCTCCTCGAAGCGCGGCCAGGCGATCATCCGGATCAGGTCGTAGGTCGGCTCGTAGAACGCCCTGTCCGATTCAGGGTGCGCCAGCTTGCCCAGCAGGGAGCGGACGATCAGCGCCTCGGTCTTGCCGGCACCGAAGCCGGCGACGATGGCCGGGTATCGCGCCTCCGAGAAAATGAACTGGTCCTGAGGGACCGTCGGGTTAATTTCCACCGGGGCGATTGACCACTACGGTGACGCCCTCAGGCGGCAGAGAAATCTGGTCCTTGAACGCCTGAACGTCGATGTGCTTGCCGATCAGCTCCAGCCGCTTCACGCGGTCGGACAGCTTGACCTTCACCACGACGCCGCAGGGCTCTTTCTCGCCATCGATGTATTCGTACTGCTGCTCAACGTCGATACCGGCCACCAAGCCCTTGCGCCAGATCTCCGGCCACTGGTGAATCGGCTTCAGTCCACCGTCCTCGTTGTACAGGTCGGCAAGGTCTGCATCCGCCTCAGCAGCCAAGCGATTGAGCAGCCAGTCCGCGTCCACCTTGGTGCGCTCAGACCGGGAAGCCTTGGCCTGGGCGATAGCTTCGGCTATCTGGGGTTTTCTAAGGTTCTCGTTCCCCACGGATGCGGCCGTCTTGGCGCTGTAGCCGGCACGAATGGCCGCCTGTGTGGCGTTCAGGTCGCGCAGGTACTCGTCTACGAATGCCTGTTGCTTGTCGGTCAGCTTGGGAGTCAGCACCGCTGAGTCCTCCTGTCCTGGGCCCCGCCCAGTTACTCGTTGCCGGGCACCGCCCGGGTTGGCTTTACTGGTCCGTCTGTGCCGGTGCGTTCTTCTCGATGATGATGGCGTCCATCTTGGGCATGACGCCGGCCAGGGCGATCAGCAGGGTGGCCAGTGCGACCAGCCCACCGAGAATCCAGACGGCGCCGCGCACAAACGAATTCATCTTGGCCAGGACCACCTTCATCTGAGTGGTGTCCTGTCGGATCACGTTCAGGTCTTGAATGCTGGCCTCCAGGTTGCCGACCCGGTGAGGGAGGCGCTCGGAGTCCAGGGCGTTTACGCGGTGGCGGAGAGTGTGCACTTCCTGCTCCACTGCCCCGAGTCTCGGGGGGATGCTGTCCATGTCGTATTCCTCATGTGTCATCCCGGGACGATCTCCACCATTGCCGCGCAAGCCACGCAGCCACAAGCCAGAAAAGAAAAACGATAATCAGGGTCAGCGTCAGGGCGTACACCGTGGTGTACAGCCAGCGCTTCATTCTCCGATGGCCTCGATCAGGCCGTTATGCCGGGTGGCGCAGTCGTGATACTGGCTGGCCCACTCGGTCATGGCGCGCAGGACCGTGCCGGCCTCCCCGTCACTCAGGGTCGGCAGCGTCTCCGGGCACCGAGTCAGAAGATTCTGCTGGTACGGGCTCGCCTCGGGCGGCCGCGTTGAGCAGCCGGAGGCCAGACTCAGGCACGCACACATTGCGATAAACAGGATTCTGGATCTCACGGATCACCCCACGGTCGATGATGCGTTCGTTGGCCTGCAGGTCGGCCAGGCGGTCTTCCACCTTCTCGGCGATCTTGGATTCGCGCTCCATGGCGGCGTCGATGGCGGCCTGGGCGCCCCGCTCTTCAGCGAGATCCCGGCTATCCTCGTACCAGCCACGGCCAACCCAGCCGCCGGCGGCGATGGCCGCGATCAAGGCGACAACCGCCAGATACGGTCCAATGCGGTTGAATAGGGTTAACCAGGTCATTTCTGCTCCCGGCGCCACTTCCAGATGCCAACCCCGATGGCCGGCAGGCCGAATACCGTGGCCAGCGCCGCAGCAGTGCCCGTGGGCACATCCGGTGGGCTGTCACCGAATACGCGGATGGTCACCCAGGTGGTCAGGGTGATTGCCCAAAGGATCACCGCCAGGCTCATGAGAGCGTTTTCAGTGATGAAGCGGTATAGGCGGCTCATTTATCACTTTGCCAGTGTCCACCCCTTCAGCTTTCCACGGCGGAAAGTGTGCGGCAGATCCTGGTGCTTCCTCGCATAGCTGATAGACGTATGATCAAACCCATAGCGACGCGTCGCCTCAAGGCCACTACCAAAATCGATCTCCTCGCCATCCGGCGAGATCAAAACAAACGCTTTTGATCTATTGTGCTCTGCGCCAAACTTGCCAAGAGCACTTGGTGGAACCTTTTTACCAAGCACCCTTAGCGCATGCAGGTGATTCTCCGAGCAAGTGCACCACTCCAAGTTTTCAACCCGGTTGTCAGTTTTAACCCCATTTTTATGATTTACCTGAGGCAGCCCTTTCGGGTTCGGAATAAAAGCGCCTGCCACTAATCGGTGAATCTGGTGGCGCTTAGGCTTTCCGTTAATGCAAAAGCAGACACTGTGATAACCCGGAGTTGATAGATTGGGCCGCAGCTTTTTTGTGCCACTGAACACGTCACCGCGCTCGGTAACGGTGTAGCGGCCCTCATATCCTGGAACTATAGCTGTACGCATGTAACTGTCCTCCTGAACAGTTACATAATCACTCGAAATGACTAATTAGTCAAAATTTCATAGTGAACGAGATCATCGAAATTGTTGTCGTCGACCTGGGTGTCGCGGTCCCAGTCGCCGCCCCACCGCAGGCCGTGGGTCATCCGGCCTTCAGCCTTGAGCCGTGCGGCCGTGCCCATCACGAAGCCAGCGAAATAGTGAAAGCGCTCCCGGTCCTGCCAGTTGATGGGATACGGCGCCACATCAACCGCCTCGCTGGGCTCGCTGTTGTGCCGGCTGTTTGGCCAGCGGACCTGGCTCTTGCCCTGCTCCACCATGCGGTTCTGCGTCACGCGGTCGCGGTGACCGGTGATGATGGTGCAGTCGAAGTCTTTCACGACCTCAGCCATCAGCACTTGCAGGTCGGCGTGGCAGGTCGCCAGACGATGTTTGCTGCGTTCGCTGAATTGGGGCATGTCCAGGTCCAGAAATAGAAAGACCCGCACGGGGCGGGTCTCGGGGATGGCCGGGTCAGGGGGTCCGGCATAAAAAAGCCCCGGCTTTGAGGGCCAGGGCTTTCAGCAGCGGTCACTATGACCACCATAGCTGAAACATACCGCTGAGCGTCTGGACAGTCAACACCTGAACAGCGGTATTTTCGCCAGTGTTCATGCGGCCAGGGCGGTCACCATGGAGGCCACCGCAGTGATCGCCGCGTACAGCCGCTTTGACGCCAGATCCTTGCTCACCTTGAGGCGGCGGCCCAGCTCGCGGACGCCGTGCCGGTCCTCGGCAAAGCCCACCGCGTAATACTGGTAGACAGCCTCGTAGGCATCAGGATTCTCGCCGCGCAGCACCGCCATCACGCGCCGGTCGAACACTTCCATCACCTCGTCCTCTTCGGTGAAACCGCTGGCGCCCTGCTGCTGCACCATGGCCTCCTCCAGAACCCCGGCGATGGATTTGTACGCCTTCGGCCCCGGGCGCCCCAGGCGGCACCACAGGCCCCACTGGTCCAGCATCCGCTCCGCATCATCATTCACCAGTGCCATATCACCGCCCTCTCGCCTCGAAAATGCCCTGACAGTCCACGCAGCGGGTTATCCCGCCCAGTGCCCGCCGCCGCTCCGGTATTTCGTCGTCACAGTCCGCACAGTGCGTTTCGGATTCGCACTCGAACTGTCGCCGGAGGGCCGCGATCACCTCCTCATTGGCCGCCTCCCGCTCCTCAATCAGCTCGCTTGCCAGGTCTGCTGCGTTAGCCATTTGCCTCTCCCAAATACGAATTGATCGTGTCCATGGCCGCCTGGGCGCCCTTGCACAGCGCCGTCATGTAGCCCTGCTCGGCCAGCCAGTTGAGCCAGTCCAGCTGCTCCCGGCTGGTGGTGCTGCCCTTCTGCCGCTTCATCTCGATGGCCAGCCCGTGGAAGCCCTGGGCCGGCACCGGCAGGAACAGGTCGGGGAAGCCCGGGCGTAGGCCCTCGGCCTTCATGCGCGCCATCTTCATTGCCCGCTGCCTGCCGCTGCCTGCCAGGTGGGCACCGTTGGGCACGGCCACCAGCCGGCCCTTGTAGGCGGCGTACTGCAGGTCGAACCAGCGGATCACGACGGTCTGTTCCTGGCTTTCGCTGGGGATCATTGGCTAGGGCTCCGTTTTCATGGAGCGGAGTTGCAGGATGGCGTCATACGCTGCCGTCTCGACGATGTTCGAGCAGGTATTACACAGGTCGAAATACTGGAAATGGCCGACCGGCGGGTAATACTCCATGTCGCCGGTGTGGCCGATGTGGGAGCGCAGCTCGACGCGGCGTTTATGGGTGCCGGCTTCTTTCTGGCAGGCATCGCAGTAAGTGGTCACGCTCATGAGTCGCCGCCTCCCTGTGTGCCGTGCACACAATCCCAGCAACGGTGGGCTTCTATGCTATGACCCGTGGTCATTTTCCCGCACTGACTGCATGCGGCCGAACGGCCTTTTGCTTCAATCTCCGAGGCAAGCACCGCCAAGGCCGACCGAAGCGCCTTTTTCAGGTGCGTCCCGGCAAGCATCTTTCGCCGTAACTCAACGGTTGGCAGCGCCCGGGCGAAAGCCCATGCCATTTCGTTCTCAAGATCAACCTCCGGAATCGCCGCGCTTGGCGCTAGATCTCGCCTCCAGGCAGAAATCAGAGGGTCAATCTCTTCGGCTTTTTCTTTCCATCCACTGGCCTCACCGAGGGCGCGCATCAGGTGCTGAGCGGATCGAATCCACTCCAGGACACCCTCTGGCAGGGTTGCTTTGGGCGCGCCACGCTTGAATAGCGGCGTGATAATCCGCAAGTCCTCGGGCGCGGCATGCTCCGGTCCATCCGTAAATTCAGTTGGGCGCCCATTCACATCGGTGAAACAGTAGGCAAAAGGCGCCTCCCCCTCGGCATTAGAGAGGGCGGCTTGCCATGCGTCCCATGCAGCCTGGGCGTCGGGGTGCTGATAGCCGCCCTCTGTTCTGTCCGCCGGGATGATCGGGCGGACGTATTCGTCGTTATACCAAGCCTCAAACGCTTCTCTCTGCTGCTCGCTCATATCAACCTCACTTGTGGTAGTCCTCAATCGCGGCCAGCACCTCAGCCGAGCACGGCAGCTCGCCCTTCTGGCGACGGTAGTGCGCCACCAGGCCGGCAAAGATCAGCTTCTCCATGCCCCGCCGGCCGATGTCCCGCGGCTCGCCGTAATACTCGGTGACGAACTGGGCGGTGTTTTTGTCGATCGACGCCTCATGCCGGTGGTGGCGCGGGCACAGAGGCAGGCAAAAATCTTGGCCTATCCACACCTTGTTGTGCTTCCCGGTGGACCCGACGCAGTGGTGAATCTCCGCCGGCATGCCGCAGCAGGCGCAGCCCTGCTCCCGGAGCCATTGATGCCACCGGCGCTGGGCTGCAGTAGGTGCTTTGCCGCCTTGCATCAGCTCCACCTCCACTGGCGACCAAAAATCACAACGCCAACGCACTTAAACCAGGAAATGACAGGCGGCCCGTTTAATGGCCGGCCCAGCTCCTCGGAATGCTCTTGAATAAAATCCTCTACCTTGTCCATCTGCCGGGTAATCGACCCGGTCACCAAAAATTCTCGACGGGAAACGATAGCGCCGCCTGGATAAGATCCTCTGCTGACCACAAAATAGATTCGCTTCACGCTGCCACCCCCAGCAGATTGCTCATCTGCTCGATCTGGTCCTGCGTCAGCCCGCTCCAGTACATGTCGATGATGTGCTGGCAGAACTGGCCGTAGACCTGCTGGAATTCACCTTCGTCCATCTGGTCGAAGGACATGGATTTCGGCCACCGCTGGCTGACCACGCCATACCCGGGCACCTTCACGTCCATTCGCTCGCAGCCGATGTCTGCCTCGAACTGGAGGCGCTTCAAAACGCTGTGCGCGTCCATGTTGGTGAAGTCGTCCAGATTCTCGATGAGGAGCTGGGCCAGCTTGTGGGCGCGTTTCCAGGCAGTGGGGTTCCGGGCCTTTTTCGGATCAGCCGACACCAGGTCACCGCGACGCAGTTTCCGCTGGCGCAGCAATTGCCGGCTCAGGTCGTCAGCGGGCACGAATGCGCCGTCGTCGGTGACGCGGAGCAGAACGGTTCGTCTCTGTTTAGCCATGCACCACCTCCAGAATCTCCATGCCATGCGCCCGGTGTTTGGCCATGACGGTCATGCCCTGCTCGCCGTTGACGATGGCCTGGGGCCAGCCGGTTTGCTCTGCGAGGTAATGCGCTTCTTCCAGGGCGGCCTCGCTGTCGGTGAATACCGTCAGCGTTTGGCTCAAACTTGGCTCAGCTTTGGTTCGAGGTGATTTATTCGCGGTGTTTTGAGCCAGAGTCATGCTGCAGCACTCTCCTGTTCAGAGGTCGGCAGCCCGACGGATAAATCAGGGAAGTTCAGGACGGCATACCGGCCGTGCAGCTTAATGGCGAGAATATCTCGCTCCACGGCGGCCTCCAGCGCGGTCTCGCACTGCTTGGTATATCGAGCCCTGCCACCTTTTCTTACGACGCCAACATACTTGCCTCTCGCCTTCCTGAAATTGACGCCACGATAGCCGGTCATGTTCGGCTTCATGTTCGGCCGATTCCAAGAGTTCTCTGCTGCACTGCAGATGCGAAGGTTTCTCCGGCGATTATCCAGGGTGTCATGATTTATGTGATCAACCTGCTGACCTTCACCTGCCTGCATGATTATCCGGTGCATATAAGAACCTGGAAGGCTGCGGTTCATCGCGTAGAATCCGCCGTGTCTGTTTTTGGCCTTCGAGGCACACCATGATCTCTGCGCCAAAAACTCATAATCTTCGTCATCTACGATGGCGACGAGTCCGCGTGTACACTTGATCTCCATGGTCATGCTGCGCTCTCCTTGGTGAGGCTCCCCAGCCCAACCTTGTGCACGTTCCGCCCAGTCACCGGGCACGGCGTCAGGTCCTCGGATTCCACCAGCCGGCGGGCCTGGATCAGCGAGTTGGTGCGCGCCGCCACGGTGGACGTTTCCAGGCCGGTGATCGTGGCGATCTGCCGGCGACTGACCCATCCGTCGGCGTGCTGGCCGGTGCGGATCAGCAGGGCCACGCCGGCAAGCACCTGCTTCTGCTGCCGGCCCAGGTCGGCGGTTTTGAGGGCGTCGTAGGCCATGAGGCTGGATTCGCGGACGGAGGTTTTCATGTCACTTGCCTCCCTTCAGGAAGCCGGCTTCGCGGCGCGGAACATCCAGCGCATCAGGCTGCTCGAACCGGCGGCTCTGACCCGTGCGGCGGTAGCTATCCCAGTCAAACGCCAGGATCGCCCCGCCGCCCTCGTACATCCGGTCAATGGCCCGATCACCGATGTACCGGCCCAGCTCCGACTCCGGCAGGTTGGAGATCAGGATCGTTGGGCGCACCTCCTGGTAACGCTCGTCGATGATTTCTTGAGCCAGCAGCAACTCGGTTTCCGTGCCGCGCTGGGCGCCCACCTCGTCCAGGATCAGCAAATCGGGGTCCACGAAGCTGCGAATAACCTGCGCCTCGGTACGGTCTGACTTCGGGGTGTACGTCGCCTTCACCGCCCGGCTCATCTTCGTGACGGACGTGAACAGCGGCACCCGGAAGAACTCCCGCATGACGTGGTTCGCAATCGCGCAGGCCAGATGGGTTTTGCCGGTGCCGGGCTTGCCGCACAGAACCAGCCCGCCGCCCATCTGCAGGCGATCCTCGAAGCGCTCCGCGTAGCGCTGGCAGGCCGCCTTGATCTTTGCCGCCTTGTCGTTGGCTGGCTGGTAGTCGTCGAACCCATAGCCCTGAAACCGCTTGGGGATCAGTGCGCCCTGAGCCAGCTCCTCAACGCGGCGCTCCCGCGCAGCTCGGAGACGCTTTTCGTCATCCGCTTTCTGCTTCGCCTCGCGCTCCGCCTCGCACTCAGGGCAGCCAGTGGAAAACGTTCGGCCCATGATTTCCTGAGCCTTGGATTCGTACTCGCCGTGGGTCTCGCATACGCCAGTGATGATTTTCTCTTGCGCTTCCATCACGCCTCCTTGGCCCAGTCGGGCAGGTGCTGGGTGAATTCTTGATCGGCAAAGCCGGTGTGCTTACCGGTGTGCGACTGGCCGGGACCACCACCAGGGGGTGGAGGCGTCCAGTCATCCAGGTAGTGTTCGCTGGGCCCGAAGAACGTGGCGCCCTGCTTCACGAATTCGGTGCCGGTCTTACCGGTGATGCGGCAGAACGCGGCGTACCGCTGAACGCCAGCCAGGATGTCATCAGGATCAGCCCCAGCCTTGACGCGGGCCTCCCAGGCTTTGCAGGCATCGCGTTTGTTGTTCCCTGGTCGCCTGGGGTACTCCTTCCACGCTTGCTCGAACTCGTCGGGGTATGTGAGCTTGCGCTGCTTGCCAGCGCGAGGCGCCGAAGGCGCAATATCTTGTGACGGTCCTGGTGTTTGTAATGGTGAAGGTGAAGGTGATGGTGACGGGCACTCCTCATGCATTGCTTGAGCATTGCTTGTGGCATGCTTGGAGCATTGCTCGTTGCTTTGCTCTTGCTTTGCTTGCTGCTCCGCCTCTTTGTCCCAGCGCGCTTGTGCTGCGGCTTTCGCCTTCTCGCTGGCCTTCTGCTTCTTGTTGCGAGCGGCATCCATTTCGCGCTCGATGCGCTTGTGCTTCCACTCGCCGTTCTCAACCGTGAAGAAATGCTCAAGCGCTGCTCGGTGCATGCTCCAAGCATCCGGCGAAAGGCGGGTAATTTGAGCCAGGATGCCGTCGTTGTCGGGCAGCGCACCGTTCTTCCAATAGTCCATGATGAGCAGCAGGTAGGCCCCGTGCTGCTCAGTAGTGAGCCTGGAGGTTCCGGACATGTAGTCGCCGATGTATAGCGGCATCCAGAGGTCAACATCAGCCATTGCGGCGCTCCTCGGCGATGGCTATGGCACCGTCTACCGCCTCAATGATTTTCCGCGCAACTTCGTATGCCTGCATCGTCGGCAAGCGGATGCATGCGTCCTCCTCTGGGCCTAGACCGGGCTGCACCAGAAAGAAGCCGCTACCATCCTGGATCGCCTCAAGCCTGAATGGCTCGTACTCTGTAACCAGGGGGGAATGTTTAGCTGTCTGGAAATCTGTGTCTGCCTTTGCCATAATTAACTCCACGTTGTATCCAAAGCCCCGGTTCCGCCTGCAAGCGCCGGGGCTTTTCTGTTTAAGCTGATTGCGCCTCAAGCTGGGCCAGTCGCGCCCGAAGCTCTGCCATTTCCTGTTCCGGGCTGACTTGCCGCCGGTCGCCATCGGAAAAGAATCCGCCGCCAATCACGCGTGCCGCCCCTTGGTACGCGGCGGATGCCGACTCTTTGCTGTCAAACAGCCCCAAGAAGTACGTTCTCCCGTGATTCTTAATCGCTGCCCGGTATTGCGTTGTGCCGCCCGAGATTACGGCACTGACACCCTTAAATTTCGTGGTGTTGTCGGATCGCATTGCGCCGTTAAGGCTGTTCTGCCATTGCTCGCAGCCCCTGAGATTCCAGGCTCTGTTGTCAGACGGGTTGCCGTTGATGTGGTCAACGTAACCGCGCGGACCCTCCCCGTTTATCAGCGCAAATATGATGCGGTGAGCAAGGTATTTGCGGCCCCGATACACAACCTGCCGATAACCTCTAGAGCTGCCCCTTGTGTCTGCTCTTTGCCCGATCTGGCGCTGAGAAACCTTCACCTTCCAGCGCAGGGCTCCTGTTGAGGGGCAGTAGTCCACCAACTCACGCCACATTGCTGCATCTATCGGTGTTGCGCTGCTCATGCCTCACCCCCAAACAGGCGCTCCGCCCGCTCAGCGATCTTTGCCAGCGCCTTGGTGGCGCCGATGTATTCCCTCTGCAACTTCGCCCGTTCGTCCTCGGGCTCCAGAGGCTGGGGGCGGCTGTACCCGCATTCGTCAGCCATGAAGAACATGGCGGCGGAGGAACCCTGTTCCCGGGCGCGGCGCATGATGAAAAGCATCTGCTCCAGGCCCAGCTTCTCGGCTTTGGCGGTGTTGATGCAGTCGGAAAGCCAGCGGCCGGCGGCTTGCGGGTCCGTTTCCGGCTTGAGCATCGCGCCCACCACCTTCGGCCCGCCCAGCATCAGGATGTCGGTGCGCAGCGCCTCGAAGATGTCCTCGTGAAAGAGGGTTGCCTGCTCCATCCGTCTCTCTCCTACTCGTTCCCACGCTGTCGGAAGGCGTCGGAAACCTGAATTCAGTCAAATAAAAAGCGCTGCTCAGGCAGCGCTGGTATTTGCTGGTCGCTCAGCAACAAGCTTTCCGTCCGTCACCACCTGGATTTGGTACTGACGAGGAACGGGCGGCTTGTCGCCCCATTGGTGGACCGCCGACCGGTTGATGCCCAGGGCTCGCGCCAGGGCGGCCGAACTGCCGAAATGCTGGATTGCGTCTGAAGTTTTCATAGTCACCTAGTTAAGCATGCTGGACTCTATGCCGTCAATCATACTAAACAGCGCAGGACTTATCATCCCCTGCATGTCTACCATCGCTGAACGAATTCGGGACGCCCGCCTTTTTGCTGGCATTACCGCACCTTCCGAGCTGGCCCGCCGATGCGGAGTCAGCCGCTCTGCTGTTTCTCAGTGGGAGAGCGGCGACACCAAGAACATCAAGCTGGCCAATCTTGAGAAGGTGGCGGAGGCCTGTAAGGTCGACATGGCCTGGCTTGTGACCGGCAAAGGCCGCAAAGAGGGCATTCCGCTTGAGGTTCAGCAATTGGCCGAAGCCATAAACAGCCGCCCTCCCCACCAGCGCGAGGCGTTACGGGCGCTACTTGGTCCGACTGATGAACACGACAACGGTGCCGAGTCCGCCACAGGAACTAATTAACGCCCTTTCCCGCCGCAATCGCAGATAGCCGCCTCTTGGCGGTTTTTTTGTAATTTGTTCGTCCAGCATGCTTGACACCTCATTCCTGAGTCGTCTAGCATGCTTAACACATCAACACGGACAACCCGCAGGGGAACGAGATATGAACACAGCACTTTTGATTTACCTCTACATCGTCGCCGGCAACGTCGCATCGGCATTTGCGGCCGCAGCTTTCATCTTGGCTATTGGCTACTTCGTGCCGCTAGCCGTAATGGGGCTCTTTAGCAGCTTCGGCTCTGACACTCACTGGAGTGGCGACGCGTTGAGCCCAGAAAGCAAAGGCTTCCTCGCGATGCGTCGGCACTTCAAGTCCGTCGTTATCGCCCTGGCGCTGCTTGGCTCCGTACCTGCCCTCTACCCCGACAAGGAAGACGTAGCCTGGATTCTTGGTGGCGCCGCCGCTGTGCATGTTGCTCAGACGGAAGAGGCTAAAAAGCTGCCCGACAACCTGCTGAGGGCCGCCAACACCTTCTTGGAAGGTATCTCCGAAACCGAATCCGAACAGTAATCCGGCTTTTACGGGAGCGAACCATGAACGCACATCAAGCCGCCAGCGATTGGGACTACCAGGATGCACTCCATCCGCAGCGTGCCGCCTACGACGCGTGGTGCGAGGCGTATCTGGTGGAGGCGCTCAAGTCCGACGAGCTCGAAACCGCGTTCAGCGCCCATGAGGACCTGGAATCCGAGTTCGACGCCCTGGTGCTGCTCCTCGCCTTCAGCGCCGCCGAGTTCCGCCCGCTGTGCCTGAGCGAGTTTCGCCGCCAGACGTTCGGCATGAGCCGGGATCAACTGCTGGACGTGCTGGAAGACGGCGAGATTGATCCGGTGGAGATTGTCCGACTGGCGGTGTTCGCGCCGGATGACGCGCGCCGGACCTGGGCGCCGCATGTTCGACAGGCCATGGACAGCTTCCACGACGCCGTGATGAAAGTCGCGCCGACCTGGGGCTGGGTGGAGACGATTTTTGAAGGGAGGAACGAGCCGTGAACAGCGATCAACTGCACAGCCTGACGGTGCTGGCCCACCAGGGATACCGGGCCGCGATTTCCTCGAACCACGATCTGGCCATGTTCTACCAGTGCCGCCTGGATGGCTGGTGGGAGTGCGCCCTCAGCGCAGGCGACATGGATCTCGCCTGCGCAGCGTACCGGGCCGAATCCTGGGTTCGGGCGGCCAGAAGCCTGGTTGATGGTCAGCCATACGCGGTAACCGTCAACGGTGCCAACCTGATGTGGAGGGGCAGTCATGAGCGAGATTGATTGGAGCAAGGCGCCGGAGGGTGCAACGCACGCCGCTTTTGGCGACGACAATATTCCCGGGTGGTACCGGAAGGAGGCGGGCTGCTGGCTTTTCTTCCCGGACTCATGTGGTCCCGCAAAGTGGACGACAGATTGTTCTCAGGAGCCTGAGAGAGAACGCCCAAGCCTCATCTGCCGTGCAGATCAGTGGAGGGGCCCTGAGTATGGGCTACCGCCCTGCGGCGTTGAGTGCGAAGGCTATGTCAGGGCGGAAACCGCCAATCATGGGGCGCCCGGAAACAAGTGGCTGCGCGGGGTTTCTGTGGGCGAGGCCGTAGCTCCAAACGGAGGCGTTGGTGGTCTTCTGAAAGCCGAGGATGGGAAGGTCCATTTTATTGGCGCCTGTACACACTTCCGCCCCCTCAAATCCGACAAGGGGCGGGCGATTGATGCAGCCGTGGCGGCGACGATCCTGAAAGACGGCCCGCGCATCCGTGCCGCCCTGTCTGACATCTACGACGCCGGGCTCCTGCGCCTGCCGGAGGAACAGTCATGAGCGAGAAATTCCCAAGCCACCTCAAGCGCCTGGCTCCAACACTTAGCAAGTGGCGTCAAATGAAACGCCGCGAACTTCGGGCCGCCAAGGCGCAGTTTTCAGACCTTCGCGCCGGATGCATGTTCACGCCCGCTTACCGAGAAATCGTCGAGGCGGAAAAACTAATCGACTTGGCCCTGGCGAAGTGCAGCCAGAAGGAGTGGGGCAAATGACCATCCTCGGACACGACGTAAACGGGCGCCCGCTGCGGGCTGGGGATCGGGTGGAGGTCGCCGAAGGTGCTGCGCACGGACACGGGCAGACAGGGCGGTTAATCGGTCCATGTCCGGATTTTGCGAACCAACTGGAAGCACAAATGGATCACGGGCTCCTGGGCTCTGCACGGGCAGAGCACTGGCGCCGGCTCGACGACCGCACCGACCACCAGCCCAGCGAATACACGTTCGATTCACTAATGGACCACCTGAAAAGCGGGGTGCCGGCATGAACAACTACAGCTTTGGCGAAATCCTGATGGGCGCCACGACGATCATCGCGTTTGTCGCCCTGATGACGGTCATCGGTGAGCAGGACTACCGCGATGCGCTGGCCGAGGAACGCACCGCCTGTTTGATGGTGGCACAAGGCCACTGGCCGGCAGAGACAGCAGAGGGCTACGACTGCCCGAAACGAGTAGCAAGGAGCGAGTTATGAGTGAGTTCAAGGGAACCAAGGGGCCGTGGCGCGCCGAGAAGGTTCATGGATGGAGTGGTGATCTCTGCATTACTGCTCCCGGCGAATCTACACCGATTCTCAAGGCCATCAAGCCCAAGCGCTATTTCACTGATTATCCGACCCGGATCGATGAAGACGGCGAAGAGTGGACGGTTTGCAGTACTAGTGCTGCTAAGCAGGCAGGCAACTACGTGGCGACGCGAGAAATAGAAGAAGAGCTGGACGCTGTGGAGGCAGCAAATATGCACCTGGTGGCCGCCGCACCGGATCTTCTGGAGGCGCTGGTCATGGTCCGTGACGCCGACGACGACAGCGGTAAAGACGGATTGCCGAGAATTCCGGGGGCGGCGCGCAGCAAGATTGATCGCGCCATCGCCAAAGCACTGAACACCGATACGAAGGGAGAGGGTCATGAGTGAGCAGATGAAAGACGGCGGGTCGGCGTTCCCGGTTCCCAATGACGCCAATGTGAACGGACAGGAAGGCATGTACCTGCGGGACTACTTCGCGGCGAAGGTAATGCCGGAGTCATTGCGCGAGTTTCACGTTTTTGTGAATGACGGTGGGCAAGTCCCTGATAACTGGAGGGTCGGAATTGCCCTGGAGGCTTACGCAATGGCTGACGCCATGCTGATCGCCCGAGACACCGATACGACAGAGCGCTGATCTGTTGTTTGCGGGGTCCGCCCCGCCTTTTATTCGATAGGAGCACGACATGAACGATCTGGCAGAACGACAAGAGGCCCAGGCGCCAGCTGTTGCCGGCGAAACCGGCGCCGTCCTGGCGATGATTGAGCGGGTGGCGACGAACCCCGAGGCCGACATGGACAAGCTGGAGCGCCTGCTGGATATGCAGGAGCGCGTGATGAACCGGAATGCCATGCAGGCGTTCAGTGCGGATATGGCCGCTATGCAGGCCGAACTGCCCACCGTTGCCGAAACGGCAGAAGGCCACAACAAGGCCAAGTACGCGCCGTTGGAAAAGATCAACGAAACGATCCGCCCGGTGCTCCAGAAATACGGCTTCGCTGTGACGTTCCGCACCGAGCAGCAACAGGGCGCCGTGGCCATTACCGCCGTGCTGTCGCACCGGCAGGGCCATACCCAAGAATCCACCCTGGTGCTGCCCAACGACACCAGCGGCAACAAGAACACCGTCCAGGCCATCGGCTCCACGGTGAGCTACGGAAAGCGGTATGCCCTCTGTGCCCTGCTGAACATCAGCACTGGCGACGACTCTGACGGCAAGCCGCCCCAGGCGGCAGGCCTCAACAAGGAGCAGGCAAAGCGGCTTCGTGACGCCCTGAAAGTGGCGGGCCTGGACGACACCTATATCTGCAACGCAACCCACATCACGAAGCTGGAAGACCTGGACCCGCTGCGCCTGGATGCGGCCATCAACCACCTGAAGGCCAAGGCGCAAGGGGGCGACAAATGAAAATCATCACCGTACCCCAAGGCTCCCCGGAGTGGCATCAGGCCCGCGCCGGGGCCATCACCGCCAGCATGTTCTCCACCTGTCGGCAGATTCTCAAATCCGGCAAGAACAAGGGCGACTACAGCGCCGCCGCCAAGGATTACGCCTTCCGGCTGGCCGTGGAGCGCATCAGCGGCGAACCGCTGAATGAGGGCTTCGAGACCTACGCCATGCGCCGGGGGCATGAACTGGAACCGGAGGCCCGGCTCGCCCATGAGGCCCGCATTGAAATGCTGATCGAGCATGCCGGCGTGGTGTTGACCGATGACGGCCTGTTCGGGGCCAGCGCCGACGGCCTGATCAATGACGACGGCGGCAGCGAGTACAAGTGCCTGATTGCCCCCGAGCGCATCCGCAGCATCGTCGTGGACCAGGATCTGAGCGAGTACCACGACCAGGTTCAGGGCTGCATGTGGCTGACCGGCCGGAAGTGGTGGCACTTCGTCCTCTACTGCCCTGCCCTGAAGCCCGCCGGCCTGGATCTGATCATCCATGAGCAGAAGCGCGACGACGACTACATCGAGGCGCTGGAGAAAGACCTGATCGCATTCAACGGGCTGGTGGAGCTCTACCGCCACCAGATCGAGAACGCAAGCGGCGGAATAACCGCAGCAGCTTAATCCGGCGCTCACCGGGGAGTGGCGGGCCTTACCCGCCCCCTTCGGGGGAACTGACAACGGAGAGAGATCGAGTCTATGCCGAATCATAAAGCTATCGCACGGCTACTCCTGCGCCGCCATGTAAATGATGAAACCGGATGCTGGGAGTGGCAGGGCTGCATTCAAGGCAACGGATATGGGCGCATAAGATTTAATGGACGGACCCAATACGTGCATCGACTTTCTTTTGAGGCCCACAAGGCGCCAATTCCGGACGGGCTTGATGTTTGCCACACCTGCGATAACCGGCGCTGCTTCAACCCCGACCACCTTTTCGCCGGAACCCGCACGGACAACATGCGAGACGCGGTACGGAAGGGCAGGCAAGCGCGAGGCGAGACGATTTCCAGGCTGCACAGAGGTGAGCTGTCCAACTTCTCGAAGCTTAAGAGACCTCAGGTAGTCGCCATCCGCGCCCTAAGGAGTAAAGGGGCCACCACTAATGAGCTCGCGACCCTGGCAAACGTGAGCGCGGACAACATACGCCGCATTTTGCGGAACGATACCTGGAAGGAGGCATAAATAATGGCTCGAGGCGTTAATAAGGCAATTCTCATTGGCAATCTTTGCTCTGATCCAGAGTGCAGATTTATGCCCTCGGGAGGAGCCGTGACCAATTTCAGAATGGCGACCAGCGAACACTGGAAGGATCGGCAGACCGGCCAATCCAAAGAGAGGACAGAGTTCCACCGCTGCGTGGCCTTCAACAAGCTCGGTGAGATCTGCGGCGAGTACCTGAAGCGCGGTTCGAAGGTGTACGTGGAGGGCTCGCTGCGCACCCGCAAGTGGCAGGGGCAGGACGGGCAGGATCGCTTCACCACCGAGATCGTGCTGAGCGAAATGCAGATGCTCGACGGGCGTGGCGGCCAGAGCCAGGAGCCGGCCAATACCAGCCAGCAGCCCGCCCCGGCGGATGATTTCGATGATATGGGTTCGGTGCCTTTCTAGGAGTCGACATGAATATTCAGCAGCGCTGCGTGAGCGCATACCGGCAGCACAGACATCTGAAGTTGGCTGCGGAGGATGTTGGGATTCCCTGGCAAACGGTCTATGTCCATTTGCGGCGCGCCGGGGAGCCTGTAACAGGCAACAAACTCGCCTACGGGTCCGATGCCGACAAGCTGGCCGGCCTGGGTGAGCGGCAGTTTTTGTCTTTGGTGCCTGATGCTGAGGATATGAACGGCCGCAAATTCCAAAGCAAGGTCGACTTCTACGTTCGCGGCTATTCGGTAGACGTCAAGTGTTCGACGTTGAAGTTGGGCAGCAAGGGAACAGACCGGAGGCGCTGGGCATTCTCAGTGAAGAAGCAGGAAGCGATAGCGGACTTTTTTGTTTGTTTCGGTTTCGGCGCTGACAAGGAAATAGCGGCCTGTCTGCTAATCCCCGGCGAGATTTCAAGAAGGATGACGACCATCAATCTGCCCGAGTCCGGCGGCAAATGGAGGGACTATGAAGTTGATCCCGGTTCGCTAAGGGCATTCTTCGATTCTCTGCCTCGGAAAGGGAGCCGCCCATGATCCGCTACGCACTACTGCTGCTCCCCTGCGCCGCCCTGGCCGACCCGACGCTCTACGTTCAGGGCGGAATGGGCTACCAGATCGGGATGACCGAACGCTGGACTTACGAGAGCGAACGCTACTCCGGGGAATACACCATGGACCTGCCGCCCCTGGTGGGTTCGGTGGAGGCCGGTATCAGCTACCGCAACTGGTTCATCCAGGGCCAGCACGTCAGCAGTGTGGAGACGGGCCAGGACCATGGGTTCAACGTCATCAGCGCCGGTTACCGGTGGGAATTCGAGTTTTAGGAGATCGCAATGACTGAGCAGCAGAACTTTGGATTCATGAAGTATTTGTTTGTTGGTGCCGCGTCCGTATTCGTCCTGGTGGGCGCCACTGGCTGCGGCGAATACATACCGAGGACCGTCTATGAGATCAAAACAGTGGACGGGCAAACAATCAAACTCGCGTGCCCCGTGGTGGATGCTGGTCGTAGCGAGTTCACATATTTAATCGACGGCGACTGTGTTGTTTACAAACAGGGGAACCGCAATGACTGAGCAGCAGAGAGAAGCAATCCTGAGCGCGATCAAAGAGATCGACGCCATTGCGGCACACAACGCTGGCTACTTCCCGGTGGACGCTCCCGGACAGCCTGAAATCCACGAATTGTGCGGGAAGGTTGAGGGGGCGCTGGCCGCCCTCTCCCATGCCGAGGGGGAGGCGGTGGAAATAGAGGCGCCGGAATTTCATGCGGAGGGCATGGGGTGCGGATTAGAAGATCGGGGCATCACAGACCGATACGAAGCCATGGAGTACGGATTCAACGAAGCGGTTGAGCAATACGAGGCCATCATTGACGGTTACGGCCAACTCTACACACACCCCGCGCCCCAGGTGGCGGTGCCGGAGGCGAAGAACCTCGACGCCCTGACGGACAGGGAAGACAAACTGATGGCCGCCGGCTGGAACGAGTGCCGCGCTGCCATGGCAGAGGGAGGGGAGCATGGGTGATCTGACCCTAGATAACGCCCCGAATGGGACAAAGGCCCCTGCAATTGGGGGCGGGCACTGGGAGCGGGTTGATCGTGGCTGGCGCTGGATCAGGGGCGCCACGTTTCCGCGCCCTGGCGGCGATTGGAATGGCCGCCTGATCCCGCCGGAGCCCCACCAGGTGCGTGGGGGTGGCGAGTGAGCATTTTCGGAATCGGCAAGAGGCGCAACTGGATGATTGTCCTGCACAAACACCACGTCGGGTCTATTGGGTGGCGCCACGAAATATTGACGGAGGCCACCAGGCGAGAGGCGTTTGCGTACGCATTGGTGCGGGCTGACGAATGGAAAGGGCGAGACATCGCCAAGGTTTCCGGCCATGCCATTGAGTTGCCGGACCTTGTTCAGGTACAGGCCGCCCAGCGCGGCAGAGGGGAATGATGGGCATCAAAATCGTAGCCGCCCTGGCGTTGCTGCTGGTCCTGGCCGTGGGGTTCGGGCTGGCGTGGGTCATGGCCCGGAAAGATAACGGAGGCTGAAATGCTCCAGCGAGAACTGATCAATATTGGCGAGTTTCAGCGGCGGGTCTGGGGCGAGAACGGCACCCCGCTCACCGCCCAGGCGATCCGGAACCAGCTCAAACGCGGCGACCTGCCCGGGCAACAGGTGGGTAAGCTCTGGTTTGTGGACTGGACTGCCTACCAGCGCCAGACTGGCGACGAACTGGTCGATGCCGTACTGAGGGCGAGCTGATGGCGCCGAGGCCCAGGAAGAAGCGAAACAGCGGATTGCCGCCGAACCTCTATGCGAACGGCCGGGCGTTCAAGTACCGCCGGCCGGACACAGGGACATGGCACGGCATGGGCGTAGATCGCGCCAAGGCCGTCGCCGCGGCGAACCAGCTTAACGGCCTGCTCATGGCCGGCGGCGACCTGGTGGCGGACGTGATGGGCGATTCCGTGAGCCTCAACGGGTTTCTGGACTACTACGAGGCCCAGGTACTGCCGCCCCGGGAGCTGGCCCAGGCCACGCTGGACCTGTACGCGGTGCGCTTCCGGCAGATCCGGGCGGCGCTGGGCGAGCGTGACGTCGCCCAGATCACCATCGGCATGGTCTCGGCGTTCCTCGACAGCCTGACGCCGCGGGCGTCGAATCAGGCCCGTGCCATCCTGGCGGATCTGCTCAACCATGCGGCCGCAAAAGGTCTGGTGGCGGACAACCCCGCCGAGGCGACGATACCCAGGCCCGAGAAGAAGGCGCGGCGTCGGCATACCGTGGCCGGCGTCCAGGCGATCTATGCCGTGGCGGAGCCCTGGCTGCAGAATGCGATTGATCTGGCCCTGCTGACCGCCCAGCGCCGCGAGGACATCACGACCATGCGGTTTGATGACATCTGGGACGACGCGCTGCACGTTGCCCAGCACAAGACCCGGCGTGCCAGTGATGCCGGCTGGATCCGGTTACCGATGACGCCGCAGCTCAAAGCTCTGGTGGCCCGGTGCCGCGACGAGGTGCCCTCCCCGTTTCTGGTACACCGCATCCCTGATCGCAGGATAAAAAGCAGCCTCCACTGGACACAGGTTTCCAATCACTACCTAACACGGGCGTTCAAGGAGGCGAGGGACGCCGCCAACCCCTACCCCGACTGGGGACCAGAAGAACAGCCGGGCTTCCATGAGCTGCGCGCCCTGAGCCTGCACCTGTACAAAAAAGCGGGCAAGGATGGGCAAAAGCTGGCCGGGCACAGCACGCGGAAGATGACCAAGAACTACGAGGCGGATCACGAAGAGGTGGTGTGGACCGAGGCCGTTGCCGACCTGGATTTGACCGGCATCACAGGCTGAGTTTTGATTTCATTTTGATTTTGTTTTGATTTGGTCCAGAAACGAAAAAGGGCCAGCGCTCGTAAGTCACTGACCCTTCTACATTTTTTGGTCGGGACGGAAGGATTCGAACCTTCGACCCCTTGCACCCCATGCAAGTGCGCTACCAGGCTGCGCTACGCCACGGAATTGTGCTGCTCCGCCAGGGGAAGGTTCAGTGCGGCGAAGCGGCGGGAATCA